>Ga0315271_10000033_pt1 | contig 55932 bp, 51 predicted proteins | sample C3_top_MG_FD_204664 | JGI IMG/M metagenome (GOLD analysis project Ga0315271, IMG submission 204664) | Sediment microbial communities from Yellowstone Lake, YNP, Wyoming, USA - C3_top | ecosystem: Environmental > Aquatic > Freshwater > Lake > Sediment | place: USA: Wyoming | collected 2017-08-01
CGCACTGCGACGGCGTGCCGCCGAGCATTTCGACCGCTGCGCCCGCCGCCATGCCTGCCGCCGCGCCGGTCTCGGCCTGGCACCCACCTTCGGCGCCGCTGAGCGAGGCGCGCTCGGCGACCACCGCGCCAATGAGTCCCGCCGTGGCGAGCGCATCTATGATCTTGTCGTCGCTGATGCCGCGCGCGTCGGCCAGGCCGGTGAGCACGGCGGGCAGCACGCCCGCACCGCCGGCCGTCGGGGCCGCGACGATGACGCCCATGGCGGCGTTGACTTCCTGCACCGCGAGGGCGCGCATGAGCACGTCGCGGAACGGTCCGCCCAGAGGGCCGGCGGCGCTTTCGCGCAACTTGCCGGCGTCGCCGCCGACGAGTCCCGACGTGCTCTTGAGGTCGCCAATGGCGCCGCGCGCAATGGCGCCGCGCATGATGGCGAGGGCGCGGCCGAGCACCGCGCGGATTTCCTGCACGGGGCGGCCCTGGTCGCGCGACTCGGTTTCGAGGGCGACAACGGAGAGGCTCACGCCCTGTGCTTCGGCGTCCTTTATTGCAGCGGCGAGAGAGCTATACATGCGAGGCGGGGGCAGGGGCAGGGTGAAGGCAGGGGCAGGGGCAGAGTGAAGGCAGGGGCAGAGGCAGGGGGAAGGACTAACTGCTCACCTTGTCCAGCCGGAAGGACCACTTCACCCAGGGCAGCGCCCGGATGTGCTCGCGCACCTCGTCGCCGGGCTGCTCGTCCACTTCAATGACCATGAACGCGTCGCCGCCTCGGTGCTGCCGGCTCACGCGCAGCGTGGCGATGTTCACGCCGTCCTCGGCCAGCAGGCCGGTGATGCGCGCAATGGATCCCTTGATGTCCTCGGCGACCAGCGCGATGGTGTGATGGTTGCCGTGCACCTCCACCGGGTAGCCGTCAATCTCGGTGACGAGCACGCGGCCGGCGCCGAGCGACGAGCCGGTCATGACCGACTTCCGGTCGTCGCGCTCGAGGGTGATGCGCACCGTGTTGGGGTGCACCTCGTTTTCCTCGCCCAGCTTGGTTTTCTCGAACGTGTAGGCCAGGCCCTCGCCCTCGGCGATCTCAAGCGCGGTGCGCAGGCGGTCGTCATCGGGCTTGAAGCCCATGAGGCCGCCGACGATGGCCTTGTCGGTGCCGTGCCCTTCGCCGGTGCGCGCAAACGAGCCGTGCAGCTCCACGTGCGCCCTGTGCGGCGTGCCGCCCACGAGGTTGCGCGCCAGCAGCCCCAGCCGGCACGCGCCGGCGGTGTGGCTGCTGCTGGGGCCCACCATGACGGGGCCGATGATGTCGAGAATGGAGACCATCTACCGCTTACCGTCCACCGTCTGCCGTCTTCTTCAGCATGTGCTTCAGGTAGGCGCCGGTGTGGCTCGCCTTCACCTTCACGACATCCTCCGGCGTGCCGGCCGCGACCACCAGCCCGCCGCCCGCGCCGCCCTCGGGGCCAAGGTCCACAATCCAGTCGGCCGTCTTGATGACGTCGAGGTTGTGCTCGATGACGAGCACGGTGTTGCCGCGGTCCACCAGCTTGTGCAGCACCTCGAGCAGCATGCGCACGTCCTCGAAGTGCAAACCCGTGGTGGGCTCGTCGAGGATGTACAGCGTGCGGCCGGTGTCGCGCTTGCTGAGTTCCGTGGCGAGCTTCACGCGCTGCGCCTCGCCGCCCGAGAGCGTGGTGGCGCTCTGGCCAAGGTGGATGTAGTCGAGGCCCACGTCGTGCAGCGTCTGCAGCTTCTGCGCAATGCGCGGCTGGTTCTCGAACAGCGCCAGCGCGTCCTCGACGGTAAGGTCGAGCACTTCGCTGATGCTGAGCCCGCGGAAGCGCACATCGAGCGTCTCGCGGTTGTAGCGCTTGCCCTTGCAGCTCTCGCACGTCACGTAGACGTCGGGGAGGAAGTGCATCTCGATCTTCACCAGGCCGTCGCCCTGGCATGCCTCGCAGCGTCCGCCCTTGACGTTGAACGAGAACCGCCCCGGCCCATAGCCGCGCATCTTGGATTCGGGGAGCTCGGCGAACAGGTCGCGAATGGGGGTGAACAGCCCGGTGTACGTCGCCGGGTTCGACCGGGGCGTGCGCCCGATCGGGCTCTGGTCGATGTCAATCACCTTGTCGAGATGCTCGAGGCCGGTGATGCGCCGGTGCAGGCCCGGGATGACGCGCGCCCGGTAGAAGTGGCGCGCCAGCGCGCGATGCAGGATGTCGGAGATGAGCGTGCTCTTGCCCGATCCCGACACGCCGGTAATGGCCGAGAAGGTCCCGAGCGGAATCTCGAGCGTGATGTCGCGCAGGTTGTGCTCGCGCGCGCCCTCGACGCGCAGCACGCGCCGGTCGTCGCGCGGACGGCGCTGCGCGGGCACGGGCACCGACTTGTCGCCGCGCAGGTAGGCGCCGGTGAGCGACTCGGGGTGCGCAATGACGTCGGCCACGCTGCCGCTGGCCACCACCTCGCCGCCGTGCTTGCCGGCGCCGGGGCCGAGATCAATGAGGTAGTCGGCGGCGCGGATGGTCTCTTCATCGTGCTCGACCACCAGCACCGTGTTGCCGAGGTCGCGCAGGCGCTCGAGCGTGGCGAGCAGCCGCGCGTTGTCGCGCTGGTGCAGGCCAATGCTCGGCTCGTCGAGGATGTAGAGCACGCCCACGAGCTTGCTGCCGATCTGCGTGGCGAGCCGGATGCGCTGCGCCTCGCCGCCGGAGAGCGACTCGGCCGAGCGGTTGAGCGTGAGGTACTCGAGGCCGACGTCCACGAGGAAGCGGATGCGCTCGATGACTTCCTTGAGGATCGGGCCGGCAATCTCGGGATCGAGGCCCGGCACGCCCGGCGCGCGCAGCGCCACGCCCTCGAAGAACGCGAGCGCGTCGGCCACCGAGTAGTCCACGAGCGTGCCGAGGTTGGTGCCCTGCACCGTCACCGCCAGCGACTCGGGCTTGAGGCGTGAGCCGTGGCACGAGGGGCACTCGGCGACGAGCATGTACTCCTCGAGCTCGGCACGCACGTTGTCGCTGGTGGTCTCGGCGTACCGCCGCTGCACCGTGGAGAGGATGCCCTCCCACTTGGTCTCGCCGGTCTTGCCGGGAATGCCGTGCAGCAGCACTTCCTGCACCTTCTTCGGCAGCTTTCCCCAGGGCGCGTTCAGCTCGAACTTCAATTGCTTGGCGAGCCCCGGCAGGATGACGCGACGCAGGTAGCCGTCGGGTTCGCCCCAAGGCAGCACCACGCCCTCGAGCAGGGAGATGCTCGGGTCGCCCAGCACCAGCTCCTCGCTGGCCAGTCGCCGCACGCCGAGTCCGCTGCACGCCGGGCAGGCGCCGAACGGCGAGTTGAACGAGAAATACCGCGGCTCGAGTTCCGGCAGTGAGATGCCGCAATCCGGGCAGCCGTAGCGTTCCGAGAACAGGTGCGGCACCGGCTTGTCGTCGTCGTGGCGCAGGATCTCCACGAGGCCGTCGGCGAGGCGCAGCGCCGTCTCTACTGAGTCGGCCAGCCGGTTGCGGTCTTCCTTGCGCACGACCACGCGGTCCACCACGACGGAGACGTCATGGTTCTGGCGGCGATTGAGGACCGGCGGATCGGCGAGCTCGACGAGTTCGCCGTCCACGATGGCGCGCACGAAGCCCTGCTTGCGCGCGTTCTCGAAGAGCTCCTTGAACTCGCCCTTGCGACCGCGGATGAGCGGCGCGAGCACCTCGATGCGCGTGCCCGTCTTCCAGCCGAGGATGACGTCGGCGATCTGCGCGGGGCTCTGCCGCTCCACCGGGCGTCCGCAGTTGGGGCAGTGCGGCGTGCCGGCGCGCGCGTAGAGCAGGCGCAAGTAATCGTAGATTTCGGTGACCGTGCCGACGGTGGAGCGCGGGTTGTGCCCCGCCGTCTTCTGCTCAATGGAGATGGCCGGCGACAGCCCTTCGATGGCGTCAACGTCCGGCTTTTCCATGAGCCCCAGGAACTGGCGGGCATACGCCGACAGCGACTCGACGTAGCGCCGCTGGCCCTCGGCGAAGATGGTGTCGAACGCCAGCGACGACTTGCCCGACCCCGAGAGTCCCGTGACGACGGTCAGGCGATTCCGGGGAATCGTGACGTCGATGTTCTTGAGGTTGTGCTCGCGGGCGCCGCGGACAATGAGGGCTTCGTCTGACATAGACTGTTAAAGATGCAGGATTGCAGGCCCGGATGGGAGCCGGGCGGGCGCCGGGCTGGCAGGATCCGCCAGTTGGCCGAGCAAGCGACACCCCGGCTAGATTGTTCCCTGTCCGCCTGCCCGTCCCCCAGTCCCCTGATCCCAGCCTCGTGGATCCGCGCGACCCGCTGCGCCCGACCCCCGCCGTGCCCGGCTTCGACCCCGCCCAACTTTCGTTTGGCGACGTCGCGGCCGTGCCGCAGCTGCGCGTGGACCGTCAGGCGGACCCCAACGGGCACGGCCCGGACGAGATGTCGTCCATCTCGTACCGCGAGCCGCCCGTCTGCGGCGAGTCGTCGTACGACAACCTCGACGACGCGGGCCCCAGCTGGTCGGTGCGTATCGTGCAGGAGGCGGAATCACATCCGCCGGCGGCGCGGGGCCCGGCGGTCAAGCCGTCGGCGCCGGCGCGCCCGATGTCGCAGCCCGTGTCGCGGCCCATGCAGCGGCCCACGCACCGGACGCCGCCGCCACCCCGCCCCGCGCCGGCCTCGCAGGACCCGGCCCCCGTGCGCCCGGCGCCGCCGCGTCCGTCGCCCATGCCGGCGGCGATGATCGCGCCCATGCGGCCCACGCCGGTGGCCGTGCCCAGCGCGTCGCTGGAGCCGCTGAAGCGCGCCACCGAGATGTCGCCCCGCGACCCCGACGCCGCGATCATGTATGCGAACGCGCTCGACAAGCACGGCAATGCCGCCGCGGCGCTGGCGGTGCTCGACGAGTGCCTGGCGAACGGGGGCGACGACGTGCGGCTCATCTGCGCGCGCGCCTTCCTGCTGGGCAGCCGCCTGAAGTACGAGCTGGCCGAGCAGGAACTGAAGCGCGCGGCGAAGATCCGGCTGGACGATCCGGACGTGCAGCTGCAGAGCGGCATCCTCGACTGCCGCCGCGCCCGCTGGCGCGATGCGGTGGAGCCGCTGCAGAAGGCCGCGGTGCAGCGCGGCGATGACGCGCTCGCGCAGTTCTACCTTGGCGAGGCGCTGAACCACGTGGACCAGCTGGCGGGGGCGCTGGCCGCCTACGAGCGCGCCGCGCAGCTCGACCCGTCGAACTGGCGCGCCTTCAAGGGGGTCGGCATCGTGCTCGACCGCCTGGGCCGTCCCGTGGACGCGTCGGCGGCGTACCGCCAGATGCGCGAGGCCCAGGGCCGGTGATGCGCCGCCTGCCGTCGGTCCTGCAAGTGAGCACGGCCGACGTCCTGGGAGGCGCGGAGCGCATTGCGCGCCAGCTGCACGAGGCGATCGTGACGCGCGGCGGCGAGTCGTGGCTGGCGGTGGGCCGCACCGAGGGGCATGTGCCGGGCGCCCTGACCATTCCCAACGAGGCGCTGCGATCTGCCTGGACGCGGGCGTGGCTGCAGCTTGCCGAGTCGCTGGACGGGCGTGGCCGGACGGCGAGCGTGGCGGCTCGCATCGCCCGCGGGCCTTTGGGCGACCCGGTGCGATGGCTCTCGGGACAGCTGGGCATCGAGGACTTTCATTATCCGGGCACGCGCGCGCTGCTCAACCTGTCGCCGCGCACGCCCGACGTGCTGCACCTGCACAACCTGCACAACCAGTACTTCGACGTGCGCCTGCTGCCGACGCTGTCGCACGCCGTGCCGACGGTGCTCACGCTGCACGACCAGTGGCTCGTCACGGGACACTGCGCCCACGCGCTCGACTGCACGCGATGGGAGTCGGGCTGCGGGCAGTGCCCGCACCTCGACACGTATCCGTCGGTGCAGCGCGACGCCACGCACTACAACTGGCGGCGCAAGCACGACGTCATTGCGCGCAGCGCGGTGCACGTGGCTGTCCCCTCGATGTGGCTGTTCAACCTGGTGTCGCGCTCGCAGATGGCGCGCGCCTTCCGGTCGCTGCGACTCATCCGGCAGGGCGTGGACCTGAAGGTGTTCTGCCCGGGCGACCGCGTGGCGGCCCGCGCGCGGCTGGGCGTGCCCACCAACCTCGACACGCCCGTCGTGATGCTGCTGGCCGACTCGCTGCGTGACGGCAGCTGGAAGGGGGGCGCGTGGGTGCGCGAGGCGCTCGAGCGGTTTGTCGCGCTGCCCCACGGCCGCGAGGCGGTGCTGGTGGCCGTGGGCGGCACGGCCGGCATGGAATGGACGTCGTCGCTGCCGGTGCGATTCGTGGGCGCGGTGAACGATGACGACACGATGGCCGCGTGCTACCGGGCGGCCGACGTGTTCGTGCATCCGTCGCGTTTCGAGAACTACCCCAACGCCATCATGGAATCGATTGCCAGCGGCACGCCGGTGGTGGCCACCGCGGTTGGCGGCGTGCCGGAGCAGCTGCGCGACGTGGACAGCGTGGCCGGGCACCAGGCGACGGGCGCGCTCGTTTCCAGTTATGACGCCGACGGGCTCGCGCAGGCGATCGAGCGCCTGCTCAGCCTGGACGCCGCGTCGCGCGTGCGCATGCGCACGGCGGCGCGCGAGGACGCCCACATGCGATTCGACGCGGGGGAGATGGTGCACACGTACCTGACGTGGTACAGCCGACTGCAGCAGGAACACGCGCGGGCCACCGCGTGACGGGCGCATCCCGCGGCCGTCGGCGCGCGCTGCTCGCCGTCCTGATCCTCGCGGCCTGGGCCGGCGGCCTGTCGCTGCTGGTGCGGCGCGAGTTCTTCCAGGGCCGCGCCGAGCGGCTCGCCGAGGCCGCGCTGCGCCTGAGCCCCGGCGCGACGTTCTACGCGGTGGAGCAGAACGGCGTGCGCATTGGCTTCGCGTCCACGACGATCGACACGGTGGCCCTGGGCATCGAGGTCACGGACTACTTTGTCGCCGACCTCCCGCTGGGAGGCCAGGTGCACCGCGCCTCGGCGCGCTCGGTGGTGGTGCTGTCGCGCGCGCTCGCGCTGAGGACGTTTGACGTGCAGGCCGAGGCGGCGCAGACGCCCATGCGCGTGGTGGGGCGCACCGAGGGCGACAGCGTGGTGGTCTTCGCCATGGACATCCCCGGGCAGCCCGCCGACACGCAGCGCGTGGCGGTGCGCGGCCCCGTGCTGGTGCCGACGCTCGCCCCACTGGCCGTGGCGCTGGGCGAAACGCCCAAGGTGGGCAAGACCTACCGGCTGCCGACCTTCGACCCGCAGCAGATGCAGTCGCGCGACGTCGCGCTGACGGTGCAGGCCGAGAGCCTGTTCACCGTGGATGACTCCGCGTCGTTCGACGCCGGCGCGAGGCTCTGGAAGAGCGCGCTGCGCGACACGGTGCGCGCGTGGCACGTGACGGGCGAGGGCGGCGGGTTCAACGGCTGGGTGGACGCGCAGGGGCGCGTGGTGGTAGCCACGCAGGCGGCCGGCATCACGCTGCGGCGCATGGCCTATGAATTGGCGTTCGAGAACTGGCGCATTGCGCGCGACGCCGCGACCGCTGCGGGCGCGGGCGCGCAGCGCGACATCATGGAGAGCACGGCGATCTCGGCGGGGGTGGACCTCGGGCGCACACCGCTGGCGCGCCTGCGCGTGCGCCTGCTGGGCGTGCCGCTCGCCGGGTATGATCTCGACGGCGGCCGCCAGACACTGCGCGGCGACACGCTGACGGTGGAACGGCGGCCGCCGCCGGCGACGTCGTTCTCGCTGGTCACGCGGGCGCCCGCCTTCCTGGCGACGTTCAAGAACGAGCTGAGGCCCGAGCCGTTCCTGCAGAGCAACGACATTGCCATCGTGCAGAAGGCCATTGCCGTCACGGGCCTCGAGCGCGACGCGCGGAAGGTGGCCGAGCGGCTGAACCGCTGGGTGTACGACTCGCTGAAGAAGGAAGTGACCTTCAGCGTGCCCAACGCGCTGCAGGTGCTGCGCACGCGGCGCGGCGACTGCAACGAGCACACGCAGCTGTACGTGGCGCTGGCGCGGGCGGTCGGCATTCCGGCGCGCATCGCCACCGGCCTCGCCTACGTGCGCGGCAAGTTCTACTACCACGCCTGGCCCGAAGTCTGGCTTGGCGAGTGGGTGGCGGTGGATCCCACCTTTGGCCAGTTCCCCGCCGACGCCGCGCACCTGCGGTTCGTAATTGGCGGGCTCGACAAGCAGGCGGAATTGCTGCGGCTGATCGGCAACCTCGACATCAAGACCCTGGGCCAATGATCCGACTGAAGGGACTCTCCAAGCAGTACGGCTCGTTCGTGGCCGTCAACGACATTGACCTGCACGTGCCCGAGGGGGAGCTGTTCGGCTTCCTCGGGCCCAACGGCGCGGGCAAGACCACGACGCTGCGCATGATCGCCGGCATCCTGAAGCCGACCGCCGGTACGGTGGAGATCGGCGGCGTGGACCTGGCCGTGGATCCCATCAAGGCGAAGGCGAAGCTCGGGTTCATTCCCGACCGGCCCTTCATCTACGAAAAGCTCACGGGGGCCGAGTTCCTGCGGTTCGTGGCCGGGTTGTACGACCAGCACGGCGCGCAGGTGGAACACCGCGCCCGCGAGCTGCTGGCGCTGTTCGACCTGGAGGAGTGGCGCGACGAGCTGGTGGAGAGCTACAGCCACGGCATGCGGCAGAAGCTGATCATCTCCAGCGCGTTCGTGCACCGTCCGGAGGTGATCGTGGTGGACGAGCCGCACGTGGGGCTCGACCCGAAGGCGATCAAGATCCTGCGCGACCTGTTCCGCGAGTACGCGGCGCGTGGGCACACCATCATGATGAGCACGCACACGCTGGCCACGGCCGAGTCGCTCTGCGACCGCATCGGCATCATCGTGCAGGGCAAGATCACGGCGCTCGGCACCATGGACGAGCTGCGCACGTCGGCGTCGTCGGGCGGCACCGGCCTGGAGGAGATCTTCCTCAAGCTCACCGGCGAGAACGCGGCGCGCGACCTCATGGACGTGCTGGATGCGTGAGCGGACGGCTCCCGGCGGCCACCTGACGGCGGAGCATCTCGCCGTCGAGCAGCCCGACGCGCCGCTGCTCTGGATCCTCACGCCCAAGTGGCTGACGGCGCGCGCGCGCGCCGTGGCCGACGAGCGCGGGCGGGGGGCGCGCATTGCCGTGCTCAGCGTGACCGGGCTCCTGTTCTGGGGCTTCATCTTTGGCCTGCTGTACAAGCTGCTGAGCTACTTCAAGGGCGTGCCCGAAATCGGCGAGCTGCTGGCCGGCAAGCTGCTGGGCCTGATGATGGTGAGCTTCTTCTCGCTGCTGCTGCTGTCGAACGTCATCACCGCGCTGTCGTCGTTCTTCCTCGCCAGGGACCTGGACCTGCTGGTGTCGGCGCCGGTGGACTGGCTGCGCCTGTACACGGCCAAGCTGCTCGAGACAACCATATTCTCGAGCTGGATGGTGGTGCTGATGGCGCTGCCGATGTTTACGGCGTACGGCTTTGCGTACCACGGCGGCTGGGGCTTTGCGGCGTTCGTCACCATCACGTTCATTCCCTTCCTGCTGATCCCGTCGGTGCTGGGCAGTGCGGTGACGCTGCTGCTCGTGAACATCTTCCCGGCGCGGCGCACGCGCGACATCCTGAGCGTCATCGCCGTGATGACGGCCGGCGGCATCGTGCTGCTGTTCCGCCTCGTGCGCCCCGAGAAGCTGGCGCGCCCCGAGGGCTTCAAGTCGCTGGTGGACTTCATTGCGGTGCTCCGCGGCCCCACGTCGCCGCTGCTGCCCAGCGAGTGGATGGCCAAGTCGGTGATGGGGTTCCTGGCGGGCAAGCCCGACGCCCTGGCGCTGTACATGCTGTGGGCGACCGCCGCGGCCTTCGTGGTGCTGGGCGCCCTGCTCCACCGCGCGCTGTACACGAGCGGCTTCAGCAAGGCGCAGGAGAGCGCCGAGCGCTGGGCGCGCGCCGGCATGCTGCAGCGCGTCTCGATGCGCCTGCTGGCGCCGGTGGGCACGCTGAAGCGCGAGCTCATCATGAAGGAGATGCGCGTCTTTTTCCGCGACACCACGCAGTGGAGCCAGCTGATCCTGCTGGCGGTGCTGGTGGTGGTGTACGTGTTCAACATCAAGTACCTGCCGCTCAAGGGCGAGGGCATCACGTTCTTCCTGGTGAACGTCGTGCCCTTCCTCAACCTGGTGCTCGCCGGCTTCGTGCTGGCGTCCATCGCGGCGCGCTTCATCTTTCCCGGCGTCTCGCTGGAGGGACGCACGCTCTGGCTGCTGCGCTCCAGCCCGCTGGCCATGCGCGACCTGCTGTGGGCCAAGTTCTGGGTGGGCACGGTGCCGCTGCTGCTGCTGGCCCTCGGCATCGTGGTGGTCACCGACTACCTGCTGCAGGTGTCGGTGTTCATGTTCTTCGTGTCGGTGTTCACCATCACGCTCATGACCTTCGCCATTGCCGGGCTCGCCATCGGGTTCGGGACGATGTTCCCGCAGTACGAGACCGAGAACGCGGCGCAGATCCCGACGAGCTTTGGCGGACTGCTGTTCATGATGGCGTCCATCGGCCTCATCGGCGGCACCATCATCCTCGAGGCGCACCCGGTGTACGGCTACCTGGCCTCGCGCGCCTTTCACCAGCCGGGCAGCCCGGTCGAGATGGTCCTCGGGTTCGGCGCGGCCGCGCTGCTGTGCGTGGCCGGCACGGTCGTTCCCATTCGCATGGCGCTGCGGCGCCTCGAGCAAACGGAGCTCGGATGATCAACCGTCCCACGGAAAAAGACATCGCGGCCATTGCCGCGCTCAACAACCGGTTCGCGCCCGAGGGCAAGACGCTGTATCGCTCGCCGCAGTTCGTGGAGGAGCACCTGGCTGACTACCGCGTGCTGCGCAGCGAGGACGGCCGCATTGTCGGCGTGGCGGCGATTGACGAGTACTCGCCGTCGCTGGCCGAGCTGGTGGGCCTCGCCGTCGAACCTGCGGCGCGCGGCCGCGGCTATGGCGTGATGCTCATCGAGGAGATTGCCGACCTCGCGCGCCGTCGCGGCTACGACGACCTGTTTGCCGTGTCATTTTCGGAGGCGATCTTCGAGGCGTGCGGCTTCACCAAGGTCGCGCTCGACGAATTCCCGGAGAAGATCCAGCGCTACACGCGCATTGACCGCACGGAAATCGAGGTCGGCGAGAAGCACTGTTTCCTTCGCCACCTGAGCGCGGCGCACGCCGGCGCGCCGGCGTAAGCCGGCCTCGGCCGCAGCCGTCTACCCGCGCGGCCGGCGCAGCAGCGGCCAGAGCACGTACGCCGCCGCCAGCGCGCCAAGCGCCAGGCCGATGAGCAGCGGCGTGCTCATGGTGCCCGCTCTGCCGGGACCGGCACCGGCACCGGCGCCGATGCGACGACAGACGGCGCGCTGAACGCGAGCACCAGCGCCGCGATCGCCGCCGCGAGGCCGCCGAGCCAGAGGAAGCTCACGCCGGGAATGAAGCGCACGCTGAGCACCGCGTCGCCGCGACCCACCTGGCGCGGGTCCACCAGCAGGTCCTGCGCCGGGCCGGCGGAGATGCCTGTGACCTGCAGCTCCTCGGACGGTTCGTTGGACTGCGGCGCATAGAGCGCGCGAACCTCGGGGGCGAGGTACCCGCGCGCACGGCCGTTGACGGCGGCGCGCAGCGACACGATGCCCACACCGATGTTCTCGCGGTCCACGTTCGAGATCCCCTCGAGCGACAGCGTCCACGCGGTGCCAAAGCGATCGGTGACGCTGCCGCGCGATCCCTCGGCCAGCGCGAGATCGCGCTGCACCCCGAATCCCGCGGCCACCAGCGCCAGCGCCGCCACGAGCAGCGCGCCAAGCAGCGTGTGGCCCGCACGCCCCAGCGCAGCGCGCGCCGGCGTGCCCCACGCCCCGGCCAGCGCCACGAGCAGCACGACGAGCATCACCCACCCGCTCGCGCGCCCGGCGGCAGATGCGGCGAAGACATGCACGCCGTCCCATCCCCCGGCGCGGCGCATGGTCAGCCCGATCAAAGCGAGTGCGAACGCGGCGAAGGCCGCCGTCAGCATGGCCGAGGCGCGCGCCTGCGCGACGATGGCGACCGCAAGCACCGTGACACCGAGCCACGACAGCGCGGTGCCCGCGTGCACCGGCGCCCAGCGCCAGTCGTCGGCCCAGTCGCCCACTCCATACCGGCGACGCCAGTCGAGCAGGACGGCCAGGGTGAGCAGCGCCCAGCAGGCCAGCGTCCAGCGCCGCGCGCTCGCGCGCCACGCGTCGTCACCACCCAGCACGCCCATGACCACCAGGACGGCCGGCACCGACACGAGCGACTGCGCGACGTACGCCACCGGCACCGTCATGAGCGTGATGGGACGCATCCACTCGAGGGGCTGGCCGCGTCCGTCGTCGGGCGGGAACGGCAGGTGCCGGAACGGATTGGTGTCGAAGCACGCCATGCCGAGCACCGCGAGCAGCAACAACGCCAGGATGGCGCTGACCCACGCGCGCAGGCCGCCGGTGCGCGGCAGCCCGGCGACGGCGAGCGATGTGCCCACACCGAGCACGGCGGCCCAGACGAGCAGCGTGCCCGATGGCCCGGCCCACACCGCGCCAATGCGATACGGCAGCGGCGTCGCGTACGACGACCAGCTGGCGACATACCGCAGGCCGAGGTCGCCGGCCGCGAGCGCGTAGCCGAGTCCCGTGGCGGCCAGCAGCGAGAACACCGCGGCCGCGTGCACGCCGCGCTCCCCGCTGGCAGCACAATCGGCGCGCCCCGTGATGGCGCCGGTGAATGCCAGCACCGTTCCCCACGCCGCGAGCAGCAGCGCGAGCCAGAGGGCCAGCTCGCCGAGCAGCGTCAGGCGGCGGGACCCTTCATGGCCGCGCGCCGCACGCGCGCCATCAGCTGCTCCAGGCCGAGCTCCGACGCCTGGCGTTCACTGGCGCTCATGGCGGCCGAGTGCCGGTCGAGTTCACGCACCTGCTCGAGCATTTCGTCAATCAGCGCACGCAGGACGAAGTTGCTTCGGCGCTTGTCGTAGTTCGGGGTGGCGTTGTCAGTCATCGGATGCCGGTTGGATGCATCGAATCTGTCGCGTGGAGGTCCGGAATCCAAGCCGCGCCACTCAGCGGGCCGTCTGCCGAATGACGATCGTGGCTGCGCCGCCGCCAATGCCGTCCCACGCGAGGTCGCGCCAGCTGGCCTCGTGCCGCTGCGGATGCCGCCAGTCGTAGAGCTCCTTGCCCACCCCGACGCCGAGGGTCACCAGCGACGCCTGCTGGATGGCCACGGCGTACCGGGTGTCGCGCTGGAACACCGAATACGCGGCGCCCTGCACGACGGCCGACGCCGCGAAGTGCAGCAGCTTGTCACGCGCAAACCACGCGTCGCGGGGCGCCGGGGCGCCGCCGGTGAAGAAGACGAACGCGAAGGCAAGCGCAGGATTCACGAGAAACGGTACGGTGGTCGGTGGATACCGCGATCGGTCACGATGGCCGTGATGAGCGCGGCCGGCGTGACGTCGAACGCCGGGTTGTGCACCGCGACGCCCACGGGCGCCAGCTGGCGGTCCCCGAGCCGCCGCACCTCGTCGCCGTCGCGCTCTTCTATTGGAATGGACGACCCGTCCGGCGTGGCGGCATCTATGGTGCTCGTCGGCGCCGCCACGTAGAACGGAATGGCGTGGTGCCTGGCCGCCACGGCCAGCCCGTACGTGCCCACCTTGTTGGCCGCGTCGCCATTGGCGGCAATGCGGTCGGCGCCGACGAGCACGAGGTCCACGCGTCCCGCACGCATCAGCGAGGCGGCCATGCCGTCGGTGCAGACGGTGACCGGCACGCCGGCCCTGCCGAGCTCCCACGCCGTGATGCGGCTCCCCTGCAGCAGCGGACGGGTCTCGTCGGCAATCACCGACACGCGCCGGCCGGCGGCCACCGCCACATAGACGGGCGCGAGCGCGGTGCCTATGCCCGCCGTGGCCAGCGCGCCGGCGTTGCAGTGCGTGAGCACGCGCGCGCCGTCGAACACCAGTGACTCCCCGTGCGCGCCAATGGCCGCGCACATCGCCTCGTCCTCGGCGAGTATCTGCTCCGCCTCGACTGCCAGCGCATCCATCAGCGCCGCGCCGGTGACGTCCGACGCCTCGGCGACACGGCGCATGCGCGCCATGGCCCACGGCAGGTTGACCGCGGTCGGTCGTGCGCGCGCCAGTCGCTCGGTGGCCGCCACCACCGCGCCGCGCGTCACGTCGCCCTGGTGCGCAAACGACGCCACGAGGCCCAGCGCGGCCGCCACGCCAATGGCCGGCGCGCCGCGCACGGCCAGCGTGCGAATGGCGTCGTCCACGGCCTCGATGGTCACTAGCTCACGCTCCACCTCCTCGCCCGGCAGCAATCGCTGGTCGAGGATGCGCAGCGTGCGGGAGGCGGGGTTCCAGCGCAGGGCGCGCGGCACGCGGGTCAGCAATTCGGGAAGCGGCACGTCAGGAAGTTACGCCTCCCACCAAGGGCGCACGACCCGTAACTTTCGGCATCCCCTGCGGACCCGCCTGAATGCCCTACGAATTCCTGACCGTCGAGATCGCCGACCGCGTCGCCAAGGTCACGATCAACCGCCCCGACAAGCTGAACGCGCTGAATGCGCGCGTGCTCGAGGAGCTGGACGGTGTCTTCACCGCGCTCGCCACGGATCGCCTGGTCAGCGCCGTCATCGTGACCGGTGCCGGGCGGTCGTTCGTGGCCGGCGCCGACATTGCCGAGATCGCGGCGAATGATGCCGCCGGCCTGGAGCGCCTCGCCGCCGCCGGCCAGGCGATCTTCACGAAGATCGAGCGCATGCCCAAGCCGGTCATCGCCGCGGTCAACGGATTCGCGCTGGGCGGCGGCTGCGAACTGGCGCTGGCCTGCCACATGCGCGTGGCCTCGGAGCACGCCAAGTTCGGCCTGCCCGAGGTGAAACTGGGCCTCATCCCGGGCTACGGCGGCACGCAGCGCCTGACGCGCATCGTTGGCAAGGGACGCGCCATGCAGATGATCCTCACCGGCGAACAGATTGACGCCGCCGAGGCGTATCGCATTGGCCTGGTCAACGCGCTGGCCACGGGGCCGACGCTGCACGAGGTCGCCCACTCGTTTGCGGTGCAGGTGATCCGCAACGGTCCCGTGGCCCTGGCGCGCGCCATCGAGGCGATGAACGAGGGCGCCGACCGCCCGCTCGACGACGCGCTGGCCATCGAGGCGCGGCTGTTTGGCTCGCTCGGCGCCACCAAGGACATGGCCGAGGGCACGTCGGCGTTCCTCGCCAAGCGCGCCGCGCAGTTCACGGGCGAATAGCGTGCACGCCGAGCCGGTGCCGGTGGCGCCGGAGCGGGCGCCCGCCCACGTGTCGTCGCCGGCTGACGGGCGCACGCGCGTGTCCACGCTGGCCGTGCGCGACTTCCGCAACATCGCGCGCGTGGACGCCACGCTGCCCCCCGAGGGCATTGCCATCGTCGGCGAGAACGGCCAGGGCAAGACGAGCCTGCTGGAGGCCATCGCGTACCTGGAGCAGCTGCGCTCGGCGCGCGGCGCGCGCGACCGCGACCTCGTGCGCTTCGAGGCGCCCGCCTTCCACGTGAGCGCCACCGTGCATGGTCCCTCCGGCGACCTGCACCTTGGGGCCGGCGCCGACCGGGCGGGGCGCAAGAAGGTGACGCGGGACGGCGTGGAGCTGCCGCGCATCACCGATGCGCTCGGCTCGCTGCCGTCGGTGCTGCTGGCGCCGCGCGACGTCACGCTGGTGAGCGACGGGCCCGCGGAGCGCCGGCGCTTTCTCGACATCACGCTGGCGCTGACGTCGCCGCGCTACCTGCGCGCCCTGCGGCACTACCGGGGGGCCCTGGAGCGGCGCAACGCGGCGCTGCGCGACGCCGCGCGCCACCGCCGTCACGACACCTCCGCGGTGGCCGTGTGGGAGCCCGCGCTGGCCGAGCACGGGGCCGTGCTGGTGGACGAGCGGCGTGCCTGGGTGGCCGGCCACTCGGCGGAGTTCACGCGCCTCTGCCACGCCATTGGCGAACAGGGGCACGCGGCCATGCAGTACGCCACGACGCTGGCCGAGCACGGGCCCAGCGCCGATGCGCTGCGCGACGCGCTGGAGCGCGGGCGCGAGCTCGACGTCAAGCGCGGCGCAACGCATGCGGGGCCGCATCGCGACGACCTGTCGCTCACGCTGGACGGGCGGGACCTGCGCGTGGTGGGTTCAGCGGGCCAGCAGCGCACAGGGGCCATCGCGCTGCGCCTGCTCGAGTCGGCGACCCAGCGCGCCACGCGCGCCACGCTGCCGCTGCTGCTGCTGGACGATCCGTTTGCGGAACTCGACAACCGCCGGGCGGCGCGCGTGCTGGACCTGCTGCTCGAGGCCGGCGTGGGCCAGGTGGTGCTGTGCGTGCCGCGCCCCGAGGAGATCCCGCCGCGCTTCACGCGGCTGGCGCGCTACCGCATTGACGGCGGCGAGCTGACGGAGGGCGCATGACCGAGAAGCGGCGCGGCCCGGCGCGGGTGAGCGAGACACTGGCCGAGATGCTGCAGGGCACGGCGCTGGGCGCCCGCATTGCGCGCGCGGAGCTGCTGATGCACTGGGGCGAGGCCGTGGGCGCGCAAATCGCGGCGGTGACGACGGCAAAATCCCTCGCGGAAAACGGCACGCTGGTGGTGAGCGTGAAGACGAACGGATGGATGCAGGAGCTCGCGATGATGGAGCGCGCACTGATCGCGAAAGTGAACAAACAGGCCGAACGGGAGATCGTGAAGAAGATCCGCTGGGAACTTCAGCGATAGGCCGTTTCTGCCAACGGCTAAGTCGTTGGTGTCAATGGCTTTGAATATCGGCGCTCCGGTTGCTTTCCGGAGCGTTTTCAATTATAGTATATCGATTGTGGAGAAACGTCCCAATTCGGCGTTTCTTTGGAGCTTCCCCAACTCCCCATCCGCTCGCGCTATGGCCAAGACGAACGACGCGGCAGAGTCGCACTACGACGCCTCCGGCATCCAGGTCCTGAAGGGCCTGGAGGCGGTGCGCAAGCGCCCCGGCATGTACATCGGGTCCACCTCGGCCCGCGGCCTGCACCATCTCGTGTACGAGGTGGTGGACAACTCCATCGACGAAGCGCTCGCAGGGTACTGCGACACGGTGTTCGTCACGATCCACGCGGACAATTCCATCACGGTGGTGGACAACGGGCGCGGCATCCCGGTGGACATGCACCCGACGGAGAAGCTGCCCGGCGTGGAGCTGGCGCTGACGGTGCTGCACGCCGGCGGCAAGTTCGACAAGAACAGCTACAAGGTGTCGGGCGGCCTGCACGGCGTGGGCGTATCGGTGGTGAACGCGCTGTCCGAGAGCCTCAAGGTGTGGATCAAGCGCGACGGGAAGGAGCATTACATGGACTTCGTCCGTGGCGACACCACGACGCAGCTCACGATGCTCGGCAAGGTGAAGGAGAAGGACACGGGCACGAAGGTCTGGTTCAAGCCCGACCACGAGATCTTCACCGAACTCAACTACGACTACCCGACGCTGGCGTCGCGCCTTCGCGAGCTCTCGTTCCTGAACAAGGGCGTGCAGATCACGCTGAAGGACGAGCGCGTTGAGCAGGAGAAGGAAGAGACCTTTCACGCCAAGGGCGGCCTGCGCGAGTTCGTGCAGTTCCTGAACGCCAGCCGCAAGGCGCTGCACAGCGAGATCCTGTACGCCGACGCCGAGAAGGATGGCGTGGGCATCGAGATCGCGATGCAGTACAACGACGGCTACAACGAGACCATGTTCTCGTTCGTGAACAACATCAACACGCACGAAGGCGGCACGCACCTGACGGGCTTCAAGTCGGCGCTGACGTCGGTGATCAACAAGCACCTCGACAAGTCGAGCATCGCCAAGAAGGACAAGGAGATGCGCCTGAGCGGCGACGACGTGCGCGAGGGGCTCACGGCGGTGCTGAGCGTGAAGGTGAAGGAGCCGCAGTTCGAGGGGCAGACCAAGACCAAGCTCGGCAACTCCGAGGTGGAGTCGGCGGTCAAGACCTTCGTGAACGAGTGGCTGGCCGAGTTCCTCGAGGAGCACCCGCGCGTCGGCAACATCGTCATTGACAAGGCGATGCAGGCGGCCCGCGCCCGCGAGGCGGCGCGCAAGGCGCGCGACCTCACGCGCAAGAAGTCGGCGCTGGACGTCGGCAACCTGCCGGGCAAGCTCGCCGACTGCTCGCTGAACGACCCGGCGATGTGCGAGCTGTACCTGGTGGAGGGCGACTCGGCCGGCGGTTCGGCCAAGCAGGGGCGCGACCGCATGTTCCAGGCCATCCTGCCGCTGCGCGGCAAGATCCTGAACGTCGAGCGGGCGCGCATCGACAAGATCCTGAGCAACGAGGAGATCCGCACGATCATCACGGCCATCGGGTCGGGGATCGGCGAGGACGACTTCTCCATCGAGCAGGCGCGGTACCACAAGATCATCATCATGACGGACGCCGACGTGGACGGCGCGCACATCCGCACGCTGCTGCTGACGTTCTTCTTCCGGCAGATGCCCCAGCTTATCGAGAGCGGGTTCATCTACATTGCCCAGCCGCCGCTGTACCGCGTGGCCAAGGGGAAGGAAGAGTACTACGCGTTCGACGAGGAGCAGCGCGCCGAGATTGCCGGCCGGCTGGGCGGCGGCCCCGACGGCAAGGGGAACGTGAACATCCAGCGCTACAAGGGTCTGGGCGAGATGAACCCCGACCAGCTGTGGAAGACGACGATGGACCCGGCGACGCGGACGATCCTGAAGGTGAACATCGAGGACGCGGCGCATGCGCACCACCTGTTCGAGACGCTGATGGGCGACGAGGTGGAGCCGCGCCGGGCGTTCATCGAGGCCAACGCGAAGTTCGCGTCCAACCTGGACATCTAGTTCGCCGCGGAAATGCACAGAGAACGGCCCCGGCGTTCGCCGGGGCCGTTGCTCGTTGCGGCAGGTCCGTCAGGCGAAGGCCGTGTGACCGGGGTGAATCACCTGCTTGCGAGGCGCGGTCCGGGCGCCTCAACTTGGATGCCTCGGGATTCACCTTCCTCCCGCTGGAGCCTTCATGACCGACCACGAGCCCGAAGTTCAGGCGCCTGCCGCGCCCACGCCCGAGAAGGCGTCCCTCGCCGAGGACTTCATTGACATCTTCTTTTCCCCGAGCGCCGTGTTCGCGCGGCGCGCGGATTCCGGATTCTTCCTGGTCATGTGCATCCTGACGCTGCTGCTGGGCGGGCTCTTCCTGGCCAACCGGGGCGTGATGTCGGGCATCATGGACGCGGAGTTCGCGCGCGGCATGGCCGCCGCGGCCAAGGCGAACCCGGGGATGACGGATGCCCAGATGGAGACCGCCAGGAAGTTCCAGGGCTATGCGCTGAACTTCGGGGCATTCATCGGCATCCCGATCGTGATCTTCTGCGTGGGCCTGTGCGCCTGGCTCACCGGCAAGATCCTTGGGGCGAAGATGAGTTACACCGCGGCGACGATGATCGCGGCGTATTCGTACATGCCGCGCATCATCGAGTCGCTGGGCGTCAACGCGCAGGGCTGGCTGATTGACACCGATGCGCTGACCGGACGGTACCAGCTGACGCTGGGCGTGGGCCGGTTCATGAACCCCGAGATGAACGCGGGGCTGCTGGGCTTGGTCGGGCGCGTGGACGTGTTCACGCTCTGGGTGACGGTGCTGCTGGCGATCGGCATCGGCGTGGTGGGCAAGCTGCCGCGGGAGAAGGCGATCGTGGCGGGCGTCGTGATGTGGTGCTTCGGCGCGCTGCCGTCGCTGTGGACGCTCGTGCGCGGCTAGTGCGCGGCTAGTACGCGACAAAGGCCCCCCTGCCTGCCGTTCGTTCCTGATGCCGGATCCAAGTGCCGCATACAGACAGGGGTATACCGTGACGCACAACCGTCGTGACTTCCTGAAGGCCTCCTCGGTGCTCGCCGGCTCGGCCGTCGCCGCGGCGCTCGTCAACGCGCCGGCGGCGGATGCGGCGCCCGCGCGGCGCGGGGCCGCCAAGCCCCGCCTGACGCTCCGCTTCCGCGCGTACACGCTCCAGTTGCGGCACGTCTTTACCATCGCCACGTCGTCGCGCACCACGACACCGGTGGTGCTCACGGAGATCGAGTACGACGGCATCACGGGGTATGGCGAGGCGTCCATGCCTCCCTACCTCGGCGAATCGCACGAGTCGGCGACGGCGTTCCTCGCGAAGGTCGACCTCTCGCGGTACGAGAATCCGTTCGAGCTCGAGACCATCCTGCACGACATTGACGCGCTGGCGCCGGGGAATCCCGCGGCCAAGGCGTCGGTGGACATCGCGCTGCACGACCTGGTCGGGCGCCTGCTGAAGCAGCCCTGGTACAACATCTGGGGATTCGACGCGCGCAAGACGCCCTACACGTCGTTCACCATCGGCATTGACACGCAGGACGTGGTGCGGCAGAAGACCACGGAGGCGGCGGAGTACAAGGTGCTGAAGGTCAAGCTGGGCCGCGACACCGACAAGATGATGGTCGAGACCATCCGCGCGGTGACCGACAAGCCGATCACGGCCGACGTGAACCAGGGGTGGAAAGACCGCGCCGTGGCGCTCGACATGCTGCACTGGCTGCACGAGAAGAACGTCGTCATGGTGGAGCAGCCGCTGCCCAAGGAGCAGGTGGATGACCTCGCCTGGCTCACCGAGCGGAGCCCGGTACCGATCATCGGCGACGAGGGCGTGCAGCGGCTCGCCGACCTCCCGAAGGCCAAGGGCGTCTACAGCGGCATCAACATCAAGCTGATGAAGTGCACCGGCATGCGCGAAGCGCACAAGATGATCGTGCTGGCGCGGTCGCTGGGCATGAAGGTCATGCTGGGGTGCATGACCGAGACTTCATGCGGCATCTCGGCGGCGTCGCACCTGTCGCCGATGGTGGACTGGGCCGACCTCGACGGCGCGCTGCTGATCAGCAACGACGTCTACGACGGCACCCAGGTGGTGGATGGCAAGGTGACGCTGCGCAACCGGCCGGGCATCGGGGTCAGGAAGCTGAAGGTCTGAGCGCGAGAGCGCGAGAACGCGAGAGCGCGAGAACGCGAGAACGCGGGGGCGCTACGGCTGCACTGGTTGCGCGGCGCCAATGATGCGCCGAGCCCTGACCATGCTCTTCACCAGGCCGTCGTTGTAGTTCGGCGCGGCGGGATCGAAGCTGTCAATGCGCACCCCCGACCCGCCGGGCGTGTGGATGATCTGCTTGTCCTGAAGGTAGATCCCCACGTGCGTGATGCGCTCCGGGCGATCGGCCGTGGCCTTCTGGCCGAAGAAGAGCAGGTCGCCCTTGGACAGGTGCGTCATGTCGTCGCCGGTGGAGACGTCCACGCCCATCTGCGCCTGCTGGTTGGCATCGCGGTTCAGCTCCAGGCCGTTCAGCCGGAAGACGGTCTTGGTGAAGCCGGAGCAGTCCATGCCCTTGGGCGACGTGCCGCCCCACAGGTACGGCACGCCGATGAACCGCTTGGCGGTCTGCTCGACGGTGGTGGCCGTCAGTGTGCGCGTCGTCTTCCACTTGGCGTAGTCGGCGACGAGCCGGCGTTCAATGAAGCCCTTGCGTCCGTCGGGCGTGGAGACCGCGCGCCACTTGCCGCGCACGCCGTCGTCGCGGAACAGCACGCCGGGCACGGCGTCGCTCACCGGGAGCGCGGTGGTGTCGGGCTTGGCGCGCACCACGCCGAAATACGCGGTCATGATGACGCGTGGACCGTGCTGCCAGGCGTCGGCTCCCGACTGCTGCGTGAGGTGCATGGCCGCGCCCTCGAGCCAGCCGAGGTACCGGTCGGGACCCTGGACGTAATACCAGTCTCCCTGCTTCTTGAGCACCTTCACGACCATTCCCATCATCACCTGCGTGGCCAGCTCGGCGGAATGCGCGGGGTTGGAGCGCACGTTGCCGACGCTCACCTTCACGATGCCAAACGGCACACCCGCCAGCGCCGGATCGGGAAGGACGCGAATGCTGTCCACCACGACGCCGAGCTTCGCCGACTCCATGGTCGCGATGACATCGCGGTGCACGATGTCCTGGTCCACGTCGCCCTTTACAACGACCTGGGTCGCCTGCTGCACGCACGTGACGTCGAACACCGCCACGCGGCGGTCGGGCGCGTAGCGCGCGCGCAGCGGCAGCAGCACCGCCTTGCAGGGATCATCCTGCGCCGCCGCGTAGCCGGACGCGAGGAGGACGAGACCGAGCAGGAGCAGCAATTTCGATTGGAGTTTCATGGCGACGCTCGGAGGAGCCGAAAGTGAGATCGGCGGATCCTGACCGGGGGGCGTCTTGCACCGCTGGAGATCGAAGCCGGCCACGGCGCAGGGTGAACGACGCGCGTGCCGCTTCGTTCATTGAATTTGCCTCTGGCGGCGGAGCGCCGCCAGAGCATCAGCGCATGCCTATGCCGTCTCGCCCTACTTCTTCTTCCCAGGGATGCTCTGTCCACCCTGACGCAGCACCAGCGCCGTCACCGCGCCCGTGCTGTCCCTGGTGAACGAGACCTGCGCATCCACCACCTTCAGGAAGAACTCGTCCTCCCGCTCCGCGAACAACGGAAAGCGGGGCTGGTCGGTGGCCTGCGCGAGCAGCTGCGTGCCGTCGCGCGTGATGGTCAGCGCAAACGCGGGCGTGACGGCGAACACGCCGACGTACCGGTCCAGCACCTCCGCGGCGAGCGTGACTTCCTTGCGCACCTTGGGCAGCGGCGCCAGCGGGAACGTGGCATCGAGCAGGTGCAGGCCGATGTCGTCCACGCTCTGGTTGGTATTGGACAGCACCACGACGCCGAGGCCGGTGGCCTCGCTGTAGCCGGTGAAGGTGCGGTAGCCGCCCGTGCCGCCATTGTGCCAGACGAGCGTGTTGCCGTTGGGGCCCTTCAACCGATTCCAGATGAGCCCGAGCATGATCTGCGGGCTCGGTCCCGGGCGGCGCTGGACGTGCGTCATGGCCATCGTCGCGCCCAACGGCCTCGACGTGGAGTCGGCATTGGCGTGGATGTACGTCAGCATGTCATTGACCGTCGAGCGCAGCGCGCCCGCGCCGGCAAAGGTCGGCAGGTCCCAGTTCTTGGCCACGGTGCCGTTGTCGCTGTGCCCGGGAGCCAGGCGCTTCTGCATGGACGCATTCAGGGCGATGCGCGTGTCCTTCATGCCGAGCGGCTTGAGCACGCGCGCCGTGACGAGCGTCTCGTAGTCGGTGCCGGCGCGGCGGGCGAGCGCCTGGCCCAGCAGGCCGACGCCGAGGTTGGAGTACTCGTACTTCTCGCCGATGCCGCGCGGCAGCGTGTAGCCGCCAAGGAACTGGTACATCTGCTCGGGCGTGTAGTCGGCGTAGGGATTCTGCGCGTCCTTGGGCGCAAAGTTCGACGGCATGCGCGGCAGGCCAGAGCTCTGCGTGGCCAGGTCGAGCAGGGTGATCTGCTTGCCGTCGCGCGCCGGAATGACCGTGCCCGCCGGCAGGTACTTCACGACGGGGTCGTCGAGCGACACCTCGCCCTTCTTCACCATGTCGGCGAGGATGGCCGCGGTGAAGGTCTTGGTGATGGAGCCGATCTCGAACACGGCGTTGCCGTCAAAGGGCTGCACGCCGGCGCCGGGGCCGTACGCGATGACCTGGCGCTTGCCGTCGCGCGCTATCAGGCCGACCGCGACACCGGCAAAGCGTCCGGCATCCACCCGTTCCTTGATGATGGCGAGAACGGCGGAGTCGGCAGGTGCATTCTGGGCCGCGAGCGGCGCCGCCAGTGAGGTGGCGGCGACGGCGGCGAGGACGAATGAGCGCATGGTTGGTCCGGGTGTGGGCACGCTGTTCCTACGCATCCGCGCTGTCGAATGTTTTGGAACTTCTACCGCGAAGGGCGAAGGGCGCGAAGGGCGACTGCACCTGCTACCACGAAGGGCGAAGGGCGCGAAGGGGCGCGAAGGAATGACATGGAATGAAAAGGGCCCGGAGGACAGTTCTGTCCGCCGGGACCCCTATAATGTCGTTCTTCGCGCCCCTTCGCGCCCTTCGCCCTTCGCGGTTGAAGTTGCGGTAGAAGTTACAGCGTCTCCACCCCAGCAAGCGTGATGCGGTGCGAGACGAGCGACGGCGCGCCAAGATCATCGTCGCCAATGACCACCGCCTCGCGGATGCAGGCCTTGCCCGCCTCCACGCCGGCCGCATCGCGCGCCAGCACCGTGGCCAGCGGCTGCCCGCGCATCACCTTGTCGCCGACGTTGACGACGATGCGGAAGCCCACGGCGGGATCCACAGTGTCCTCCATCGTCGTGCGCCCGCCGCCGAGGGCGATGATGCCGCGCCCGACAATGCGCGGCTCGACGCGCTGCACAAAGCCCGCGCGGTGCGACAGCACGGTCTCGCTCATCGGTGCCTGCGGCAGGTACTTGCCGGGTTCATCCACGACGCGGGGATCGCCACCCTGCGCCTCGACGATCTCGCGGAATTTCGCCAGCGCCCTGCCGTCGGCGAGCGCCGCTTCGAGCATCACGCGCGCCTCGCCGGCGCTGGATGCCAGCCGGGCGAGCAGCATCATCTCGACGCCAAGGGCCAGCGTCACCTCACGCGTGTCGGCCGGACCGGCGCCGCGCAGCAGGTCAATGCTCTCCTCGATCTCGACCGCGTTGCCGCACGCGACGCCCAGCGGCTGGTCCATGTTGGTGAGCAGCGTCACCACCGGGCAGCCGCGGCGCGCGCCGATCTGGATCATGGCCTGGGCGAGCGCGATGGCCTGCTCGAGGGACGGCATAAAGGCCCCCGCGCCGGTCTTCACGTCGAGCACGAGGCCGCCAAGTCCTTCCGCGAGCTTCTTGCTCATGATGGACGCGGCGATCAGCGGAATGGCCTCCACGGTGGCCGTCGCATCGCGCAGGGCATAGAGCTTCTTGTCGGCCGGCGCAATCTCGCCGGTCTGGCCAATGAGCGCGCAGCCCAGCCGCTCGACCTGGTCATGGGCCTGCGCGAGGGAGAGGCGCGTGTTGAAGCCGGGGATCGCCTCGAGCTTGTCGAGCGTTCCCCCGGTGTGCCCGAGGCCTCGGCCGCTCATCATCGGCACGGCGATGCCGCACGCGGCTACCAGCGGAGCCAGGATGATGGAGACCTTGTCCCCCACGCCGCCCGTGGAGTGTTTGTCGATGCACGGCCGGCCAAGCGCCGAGAAGTCCAGGCGGCCGCCGCTGTCGAGCATCCCTTCCATCAGGGCGAACGTTTCCTCGTCGTCGAGGCCGCGGAAGAAGATGGCCATGAGCAGGGCGGCCACCTGGTAGTCCGGGAACTGTCCGGCGGCATAGGCGGCGGCAAAGGTGCGCCATTCGTCGGGGGCAATGCGGCCGCCGTCGCGCTTGCGTGCAATGAGATCGATGAGATGCATTGACCGTGTGGCGACGCGTCCCGTACGTTGCGTGGATCGGGTGAACCGAGGGGTTCGCCGTGCGTGTACCGGGGTGGCAATCGGCCGTGGAGATTGTGGATGCCGTGGGGAATCCGTTGGGTGCTGATGGCCGTGTTGGCGTCGTCCAGCGCCTGGGCGCAGGGCGCAGCCGAGCACGTGGCTGCCGGCGACCGTTTGACCGCCTCCCTGGACGCCCGGGGGGCGTTGCGGGAGTACGAGGCGGCGCTCGCCGACAACCCTACGCACTACGACGCACTCTGCAAAGCGTCACGCAGCGCGGTGGACCTGGGCGAATTCGAACCCGACGAGGCCGCGCGGACCCGGTACTTCCTGGCGGGCCGCAGCTACGGCCAGCGGGCGGTGGCGGCCAACCCGCAGGGCGCCGACGGGCACTTTGCGCTGGCCCGCGCCACCGGGCGGGCGGCACTGGCGGTGTCGTCGCGCGAGCGTGTCAATTACGGCAAGGCGGTGCGCAGCGAGGCGCTGGCCGCGCTGGCCATCGCTCCTGATCATCCGGGAGCGCTGCACGTGATGGGCATGTGGCACGCCGAGGTCATGCGGCTGCCGGCGGTGCTGCGGTTTCTCGCCCGGAAGTTCCTTGGCGGTGAAGTGTTCGCGGAGGCCAGCTGGGAGCAGGCGCAACGGGACCTGGAGCGCGCCGTGGCGGTTGAACCGGGCCGGATCGTGCATCATCTCGATCTCGGACTGATCTTGAAGGACCGCGGCGACGCGGCGGGCGCGAAGGCGCAATTCGACTGGATTGCGCGCGCGCCGGTGACCGACGTGAACGACCGACATTACAAGGTGCAGGCAGCCAACGAGCGGAGGAAGCTGTGACCAGCCCGACCCCCACCCCCGTAGATGCGGGCGCGGAAATTGATCGCCTGCAGGCCCGTGTGCGGGAACTGACGCGCGAGAAGGAGCACCTCGTCGCGGTGGTGGACATCCTGCAGGAGGTCTCGAGCTCGCTGCACTTCGTGGACATCCTGCAGACGATCGCGCGCAAGCTGGGCCAGATGTACGGCCTCGACCGGTGCTCGATTTTCCTGGCGGGCGAGCAGGAGGGCGTGCGGCTCGTGGCGAGCTACGAGGACCCGTCCATCCGCAACCTCGTGGTGGACCTCGAGCGCTATCCGGAATTGAAGCGGGCGTTCGCCAGCGGCGAGACCGTGTTCATTCCGGACGCCGTGAATGACGTGGCGTACCGCAACGTCCGGTCGGCGCTCGACGCGCGCAACGTCCGCTCCATCGTGGTGGTGCCCATCCGGTGGCGCCAGGACGTGATCGGGGCGATTTTTCTCCGCACGGAGCGGGACGCCATGCCGTTCTCCGACGCCGACGTGCGCTTCACGCAGGTGGTGGCGGAACTCACGGCCAAGGCGCTCCGCAACGCGCACCGGTTCGAGGCGCTGCTGAAGACGACGGAGAACAAGCAGGTCGACTCGCACCGCGGCGACCTCGAGCGCATTGCGCTGGTGGCCTTCCTGCGCCGCCTGCTCGACCGCTATGCCGGAACGCAGGACCACATGTGGGCAGAGACCCTGCTGCCCAAGGCGTCGGACGAGGAGCTCGAGCGCCTCGTCGAAGTCGCACTGAACGTCGTGGCCGAAGAAGCCAAGGGCTGACCCTTCACCGAGCAATTCTCATGATCAGCAGCAAACTGACGAACGCCATCAACGCGCAGGTCGGCAACGAGCTGGCCGCGTCGCACCAGTACATCGCCATCGCCACGTACTTCGACTCCGAAGGCCTGCCGGCGCTGGCGCAGCACTTCCACAAGCAGTCGCTCGAGGAGCGCGACCACGCCATGCGCTTCGTCAAGCTTCTGCTCGACGCGGGTGGCGACGTGAAGGTGCCCGCCATTCCCGCCCCGAAGTCGGGCTTCAAGAGCGCGGCCGACGCGGTGAAGCTGGCCCTGGAGTCCGAGATCCGCGTGACGGGGCAGATCAATGCGCTCATGGACCAGGCCATCAGTGACAAGGACCACGGCAACAAGAACGCGCTGGAGTGGTTCGTCAACGAGCAGCGCGAGGAGATGGCGTCCATGGACACGCTGCTGCGCATGGTGAAGCGCGCCGGCGAGAGCGGCCTGTTCTTCGTGGAGAACTTCCTGCTCCAGGGCGGACTCTCCGAGGCCGGCGAAGGCAAGGACGCCGAGGCCTAAGGCGTGCGCCTCGGTTGCCTGCCCGAAACGCCGCGCGCGTGAGCGACCTCGCGAAGCGCGCGGCGGCGCTGCGCGACCGGCTGGAACGGTCGGCGCACGAGTACTACGTGCTCGACCGGCCGTCGCTGTCGGACGCGGAGTACGACAAGCTGTTTCGCGAACTGCAGCTGCTGGAGCGCGAGCACCCGGAGCTGCGCACTCCAGATTCGCCCACGCTGCGCGTGGGCGCCGAGGTGGGCGCCAGCCACCTGGCCAAATACGCGCACCTGGTGCCGATGGGCTCGCTGAACAACGCGTTCAGCGACGAGGAACTGGACGACTGGGCCGTCAGCGGCCGCGACGTGGTGGGCGCCGACTTCGACCGCTCCGGTTTCTGCTGCGAACTCAAGATCGACGGCGCCGCCATCAGCCTCACCTACAAGGACGGCGTGCTGGTGACGGGCGCGACGCGCGGCAACGGCAGCGTGGGCGAAGACGTGACCGCCAACGTGCGCACCATCCGCGACATCCCGCTGCGCCTGCAGGGCACGGGCTGGCCGCCGCTCATCGAGATTCGCGGCGAGGTGTACATGACCTTCGACGGCTTCGAGAAGATGAATGCCGAGCGCGTGGCCGCCGACGAGCCCGTCTTTGCCAACCCGCGCAACTCGGCGGCCGGCGCGCTGCGGCAGAAGGACCCGGCGGTGACCGCCCGGCGCCCGCTGCGCTTCTTCGGCTATGCGTTCGCGGTGCCGGGCACCACGTCGCTGCCGTTCGACACGCAGTGGGACCTGCTGGAGACGCTCGTCAGCTGGGGCATGCCGGTGGCGCCGAACCGGCGGCGCTGCAAGACGATGGACGAAGTGCATGCGTGGGCGCTCGAGCTCGAAACCAGGGACCGCGCCAACCTGGCCTTTGCCATTGACGGCGGCGTGGTGAAGGTCAACTCGCTCGCGACGCAGGCCGACCTGGGCTCCACGGCCGGCGGCCGGGATCCGCGCTGGGCGATTGCCCGCAAGTTCGCTCCCGACATTGCCGAGACGCGGCTGGTGGACATCGAGATCCAGGTGGGCCGCACCGGCGTGCTGACGCCGCGCGCGGTGCTCGACCCGGTGGAGATCGGCGGCACCACGGTGACGTACGCCACACTGCACAACTTCGACCTGATTGCGGAGAAGGACCTGCGCATCGGCGACATCGTGCAGGTGAAGCGCGCGGGCGAGGTGATTCCGCAGATCCTCGGGCCGGTGCCCGACAAGCGTGATGCCAAGGACCCGCCCACGCCGTTCCGGGCGCCCACCAAGTGCCCGGTGTGCGGCACGCCGGTGGTGCGTATTGAGGGCGAGGTGGCCGTGCGCTGTCCCAACGACCGCTGCCCGGCGCGCCATCTCGAGGAACTGATCCACTTCACGGCGCGCGCGGCCATGGACATTCGCGGGCTGTCGGAGCAGCGCGTGCGGCAGCTGCTCGAGGCCGGGCTCATCAGCGACCCGGCATCGCTGTACGACCTCACGACCGACGTGCTGTCGGCCCTGCCCCGCCTGGGCGACAAGAGCGCCGAGGCGCTGGTGGCGGCCATCGAGGCGTCCAAGGCACAGCCGCTCTCGCGCCTGCTGTTCGGGCTGGGCATTCCCGACGTGGGCGAGGAGACGGCCAAGCTGCTGGCCCGGCGCTTCGGCACCGCCGACGCGCTGGCCGCCGCCAGCGCGGAGGACATCGAGGGAATCCACGGCATTGGCCCGTCCATCGTGGCGTCCGTCACCGACTGGTTTGGCCGCGCCGAGAACCGCGCGCTCCTGAAGGCGCTGGGCAAGCGCGGGGTGAACACGGCCGAGCCCAAGCACGCCGAGGCCGAAGGTGTCCTGCTCGGCCAGAAGATCGTCCTCACCGGAACCCTGCCGACGCTGGCGCGAAGTGAAGCCAAGGAGCTGATCGAGCGCGCCGGCGGCAAGGTCATTGATTCGGTCTCGAAGAACACCGATTTCCTGGTGGCCGGCGCCGAGGCGGGGAGCAAGCTCGACAAGGCGCGGGCGCTCGGGATTGACGTGATTGACGAGGCCGAACTCTTGCGCCGCATAGGGCGCTGACCCCTTCTTTGAAGCATATGGCCACCTCCTTCGCGCTCGCCTCCACGCCACTCGTCGCGCTTCCGCGCCAGTCCCTGGCCGCGCTGCGCTCCGCGCTCATGCGCGACCTCGGCGGCGGCTACGCCACCTACCTGCAGGAAGCGGGCTATGCCGGGGGCGATGCGATCTTCGCGACGTTCCAGGAATGGCTCGCCGCGCTTGGCGTGAAAGCCGAGTCCGTGGGCTTCGCCGAGTTCCAGGGACTGGCCGCCGAGTTCTTCCGCGATGCCGGCTGGGGCTGGCTCGAGGTCGGCAACCTGAACGACGTCGTCATCACGCTCGACAGTCTCGACTGGGCCGAGGCGGATCCGTCGCTCAACGTCGGGTTCCCCGCGTGCTACTACTCCATGGGACTGCTCGCCGACTTCTTTGGCCGCCTGGCCGGCTCGACGCTAGCGTGCTACGAAGTGGAATGCCGGTCCAACGGTGCGGCGCGCTGCCGGTTCCTGCTGGGCAGCGCCGAGGTGATTGGACAGGTGTACCAGCGGATGACCGAAGGGCGGACGTATCTGGAGGCGGTGCAGGAGCTGGGGTAGGGATCGCACGAGCGCAGGATCGCAAGAGCGCGAGAACTGCCACCGCGAAGGGCGAAGGGCGCGAAGGGGCGCGAAGGACGGCAAATGGGGGGAACGACACGCGAAGTGTTGTTCCCCCCAAGCTTTTCCTTCGCGATTCTTCGCGCCCTTCGCCCTTCGCGGTAGAAGTCTCGCGATCTCGCGTTCTCGCGCTCGTGCGCTCCGTCAGTACCCGCCCGGATCGTCCAGATACACCGCCTCGTACTTCGGATTCGGCACGAGCTCGCCATTCAGCAGGATCTCGCGGTCCCAGGGCAGCACGATGGTGCTCTCGGTGGCGAGTGCGTAGAAGTCCGGCTCGTAGGAGCCGCAGCGGAAGCTCACCGCCGTGCGGACGTCCGAGGCGCCGGCATTGACCAGCGCCGCCCTGGCCAGGCGCATGGTCTCGCCGCTGTCGCAGGTCTCATCCACCAGGAGCACGCGCTTGCCGCGCACCTGGCCCGGGGCGCCGCCGAGCACGGCCGGGGTCTCGCGCACGTGGCTGGCACCGAACCGGCGGCTCACCAGGATCGAGTGGAACTCGCAGTCGAGAATGGCGGCCACGACGCACCCGGGCACCACGCCGGCGGTGGCGACGCCCACGACGACCTCGGGCACAAAGTCGCGGGCGACCTTGAGGGCCAGGGCGCGGGAGAGTTCACCGAACAGGGGCCACTCGACGTGCAGGACGCCCTTGGCGGGGTCCACGGCGGTCTTGCGGGGCGACATGAAACCCTCCGGTTGGTGAGCGCACGGGGTGTCGTCGGGAAGGTACGGCTCCCCCCGGAGGAGCGGAAGCGCGGTTGCTCCCCCTTCGAGCGCGGCATAGGTTGTGCCATTGGACAGCTTTCGCGCGTCTATAGTTGGCGTCGCGTCTGGCGCCGCCAGCCGCCGCTCGGCTGGCCGTCCGTCTCCTTCCAGCAAACCCGCCGCGCCCTATGTCCTGGTGGAGCCGCCTCTTGGGCGGCAGGTCCGATTCCGTCGCGAGACCGCAGCGCCTCGATTACCTGAACGAGGCGCTGTTGCTCGAGCGTCAGGGTGACTACGACGCCGCACTGACGTCGTACCGCTTGGCGCTGCGCGACAAGCCCGACGACCTGCGTGTGCTCCAGAACATGGCCATCGCGTATTCGCGCACGGGTCGGCTGGAGGAGGCCATTCGTGCGTACCGGCGCGCGCTCGAGATCGACCCGTCGGTGTCGGGCGCCCATTACGGACTCGCGTTCCTGCTGATCAAGCGCGGGGACCTGTCGGGTGCGGAGAAGCACCTCGAGGCCTTCCTCGCCAGCCCGCCCGATGGCGCCGAGTCCGAGCGCTGGGTGCGGCACGCCGAGTCGACGCTCGAGCAGCTGCGAAATCCGGCCCCCGGCGATGCGTCGGCCGGCCCCGCCGAGGGTTAATGGGCAAGGTTCTCTCGATCGTCAGCCAGAAGGGAGGCGTCGGCAAGACGACGACCGCCGTGAACCTCGCGGCCGCCTTTGCCCGGCGCGGGCTCAAGACACTGCTGGTTGACGTCGATCCCCAGGGATCGGTGCGCTACGGCATTGGCCTGCGAAAGGGCGTGGACACGCGCGGATTCGCCGACTACCTGCGCGGGCACCGCACACTGCGCGAGGTGATCCTGCCCACCGCCATGCCGTGGCTGCGCGTGATGCTGGTGGGCACCGTCACCGATGGCGCCGATCACACGGACTATCAGTCCCGCGTGGCGGCCAGCGACATCCTGCCGCGCATGCTGCAGGCGGCGAGTGAGCGATGCGACATCGTGGTGGTGGACACGCCGCCGGGGCTCGGCCCGATCACGCGCCGCGTGCTCGAGAGCAGCGACCGCGTGCTGGTGCCGCTGCAGGCCGAACCGCTGGCGCTGCAGACGACACCGCAGATTTTGCGCGGCATCCAGGACGTGGTAAAGTCGCGCCCCGGGCTGATACTCGACGGCATCCTGCTGACGATGTACGAAGCGGGCAACGCGGCGAGCGAACGGACGGTGACGTACATCAGGGAACACCTGCCCGCCGGCATGGTATTCGACGTGGTGATCCCCCGCTCCGCCGTCCTCTCCGAAGCCTTCGCCGCCGGCCAGCCGTCGGTGATTCGCGATCCCGCGGATCCCGCGAGCCAGGCCTACGTGAACCTCGCCACGCAGCTCGCCAACCGGCTGACCGAGCGTCCGTCCTGATGCGCACGCACGCGCCCAGTCCCGGCCGTGTGGTCGCGGCGCTCACGACGCTGTTCGCCGCGGCCATTGTCGCCGGGGCGTGCACCAACGCCACCAGCGCGCCCAGTGCCGTGGTGGCCATTGCGTTCGACACGCTTCCGTACCCCGCGGTGGTCGCGCATGACACCCTGCGCGACTCCTCGGGCAAGGCCGCGCCGCTGAAGGCGGTGGCGTACAACAGCGACGGCAACGTGATTGAGAAGCCAAGCATCAAGTACCTGGCGCTCGACACGGGCGTGGTGATTGACGCGGCGGGCTACCTGGTGGCAAACACGAGGACCTCGGGCACGGTGCGCGTGGTCGCCACGTCCAATTATCTCCAGTCGGTCACGCGCACCATCGTGGTGACGCTGGCGCCGACCAAGCTGGTGGCGACGAGCAAGGTGTCGGACACCTTGTTCTACGCCAGTCCCGATGTGGCCGCCACCAATATCACGGCGCCAATCAGCGTGAAGCTGACCGGTGACGTCAGCGGCGCCGCGACGCCCACCGTGGGCTTCCTCGTGAGCTACCAGCTGTCGCGCGGCGGCGTGGTGCTGAGCGCCAGCGACTCGACGGTCTCGCTGTTCGACGATGCCGGCCGCGTGAGCACGGTTGACACGACGGCCGCCGATGGCGCGGCCAGCCGCAAGCTGCGGGTCTGGGCCAACCGGCTGCCCTTCCTGTCGGACTCGATCATCATCCTGGCGTCGGCCAAGAACCGCGGGGTGGCAGTAGCGGGAAGCCCGGTCAGGTTCGTAATTCACCTGCGTCGAAAGTCGGCTCGCTGATCGCGGCATCCTCCGCGCGGCCGGCCCAGCCACCACGCCGAGGAGAGAGTCCAGATGATTGCACGCGGAGGCCCGCGCTCAGCGCCCGGCACGCTCACGCAGCTGTTCTTCGACGTGATGGCGAAGTTCGACCGCCCCGACGCGATGTGCGTGCGGCGCGGCGCGGGCGACTGGCTCCCGATTTCGCACCGCGACACGGAGAAGCGCGTGCGGCACCTCGCGCTCGGCCTGCAGGCGCTCGGCCTGCAGCCGGGTGACCGCGTGGCGATGATCTCGGAGAACCGGCCGGAGTGGGCCATTGCCGACTGGGCCTGCCTCACCGCACGGTTCGCCGACGTGCCCATCTATCCGTCGCTCCCGGCCGAGCAGGTGGTGCATCCCATCAATGACTCCGGGGCGGTGGCGATGTTCGTGTCGGGCGAAAGGCACGGCGCCAAGGTCGCGTCCATTCGCGGCCAGTGCCCGGGCCTGAAGCACGTCATCACGTTCGCTGCCGAGAAGGGATCGGGCGCCGACCTGACCCTCGCCGAGGTGGTGGCCATGGGCGCGGCCGCCGACTCGCCGGAGCGCGCGGCCGCATGGAAGGCCGGGGCGCTGCAGGTGCAGCCCGACGACCTCGCGACGCTGATCTACACGTCGGGGACCACCGGCCTGCCCAAGGGCGTGATGCTCACGCACGACAACATCTACTCGAACGTGAAGGGGTGCCTGCAGCAGCTCCCGCTGAACGAGGGCACGGAGGTGGCGCTCAGCTTCCTGCCGCTGTGTCACATCTTCGAGCGGATGGGCGACTACCTGTACTGGGCCATCGGCGCGTCCATCTGCTACGTCGAGAACTTCGACCTCGTGCCCATCTGCCTGCAGGAGGCGCGCCCGACGTTCGCCATGTCGGTGCCGCGGCTGTACGAGAAGATGTATGCGCGCGCCTTCGAGAACGCGCTGGCGAGCGGCGCCTTCAAGAAGCGCATCTTCTTCTGGGCGCGCGGGGTGGCCGACCGCTGGGCCGACGAGATGCTCGCCGGCCGCACGCCGCACGGTCCGCTGGCGTGGCAGTATGCGCTCGCCCAGAAAATGGTCTTCAGCAAAATCCAGGAACGGACGGGCGGCCGCATGCGGTACTTCGTGTCGGGGGGCGCGCCGCTGTCGGCGGAGATCAACAAGTTCTTCTTTGCGGCGGGGCTGACGATCCTCGAGGGCTACGGGCTCACCGAGACGTCGCCGGTGATCGGCGTGAACACGCCGTCCGGCTTCCGCATTGGCTCCATTGGCAAGCCGATTCCGGGCGTCGAGATCCAGATTGCCGCCGACGGCGAGGTGCTGACGCGCGGCCCGCACGTGATGAAGGGGTACTGGAACCGCCCGGACGCGACGGCCGAGGCCATTGACGCCGAGGGCTGGTTCCACACCGGCGACATCGGGGTGCTCGAGGACGACTACCTGCGCATCACCGACCGCAAGAAAGACATCATCGTGACGGCGGGCGGCAAGAACATCGCGCCGCAGCCCATCGAGAACGCGTTCAAGCTCAACAAGTACGTGTCGCAGGCCGTGCTGATCGGCGACAAGCGCAAGTTCCCGGTGGTGCTGGTGGTGCCCGACTTCGCCTCACTCGAGCGGTGGGCCGCGCTGCACAACATCTACTGGACGCAGCGCGCGCAGCTGCTGCTGATGCCCACCATCCAGAAGAAGATGGAGAAGGAGATCCAGGAGGAGTGCGAGCGGCTGAAGCTGGCGAGCTTCGAGACGCCCAAGAAGGTGGCGCTGCTCGTGGACGATTTCACGGTGGACCGCGGCGAGCTGACGCCGACGCTGAAGGTCAAGCGCAAGGTGATCGACAAGCAGTACTCGGCGCTGATTGACGCGCTGTACGCGGGGAACGGCGAGGGGTAGGGCGGGTGGGGGGCGCAGGTGGGGGGCGCGCTCAGCGCCGAGCCCGCCCCAGCGTCACGACATCGGCGGCTTTTTCCGCCACCCAGTGGCGCTCGTCGCGCGCGAGTTCGTGCATGCCGGCCGGCACGGGCAGGCCGACCGGCGCCACCAGCCGGCCGCGCAGCTTGAGCAGGCGCACCGCGCCCTCGAGTCGCGCCGCCGATGCCGCCGCCAGCGCGATGCCCTGCAGCGAGGCGGCGGCCAGCGGCCAGCGATCGCCGGGGCCGACCAGCACGCTGATGCCCTCGTCCGCGGCTACGTCGCGCGGCGGGTCAACCAGCAGGTAGTCGGCCGGCAGCAGCGCGAGCAGCGCAGGGGCCAGGCTGCCCCAACCGCCGTCGAGCAGGTAGAGGCCGCGTTCCTGCACGTGCAGCAGCGCGGCGGCACGCATGGCCTCGTCCTCGCCCGCCGGCATCGCCGCGGTGTCGCGTGCCGCGCCGAAGATCACGGCGCCATCGCGCACCTCGAACTCGGCGTTGCACACGGGACATCCCAGCGTGGCTTCAATGAGCCGGCGCGGCCCGGTGCGCGAGGCGGCGGCCACGAGCCATGTCTCCTCGTGGGCGTTGGGACAGCGCAGCCGGTCAATCAGCTCGACGTTCACGCGGGCCGCTCAGGAGGGCGAGAGGCGCAGCTCGTGGACGGTCATGTGCGGCGGCTGGCTCACCGCAAACAGCACGGCGCGCGCGACGTCATCGGCGCGCAGCATCTTCTCGCGCTTGGCCAGCGACTTGCCAAGCTCGGCCTCGTGCTCGTTCCAGATGTCGGTGTCCACGGCGCCGGGGGCAATGAGCGTCGCGCGCACGCCGCTGTTGCGCGTCTCGGCGTAGAGCACCTCGTGCAGCGCGCGCAGGCCGTACTTGGACGCGCTGTAGGCGCCGTTCATCGGCCAGATGTTGCGGTCGGCCACCGTGCCGATGGAGACCACGTGGCCGCCGTGGCGCGCGCGCATGGCCGGCAGGAAGGCGTGCAGCACGCGAAACGGGGCCGCGAGGTTGAGGTCGAGCGTCGCGGCAAACTCGTCGGGGTCCTGGTCGAGCAGCGCGGCGCGCGGGTAGCTGCCGGCGTTGTTGACGAGGATGTCGGGGGCATCGCCCGCCCACGCGCGCACGGCGGCGGCCAGGCGCGCGACGTCATCGGGCCGGGTGCAGTCGGCGGGCACGGCCAGGTGACCGGCGCCGAGTTCGGCGGCCAGCGCATTAAGGGCATCGGCGCCACGCGCCACCAGCGCAACGCGCGCGCCGGCGCCGGCCAGCGCGCGCGCAATGGCGGCGCCGATGCCCCGCGACGCCCCGGTGACGACGGCCGTGCGCCCGGTGAGCATCAGCGCAGCGGGTTGGACGGGCCGTGCGCGAGGCGCAGGAACTCGTCGCGCGTCTTGGCGTCGTCGCGGAAGCTCCCGCGCAGCGCCGACGTGAGGGTCTTGGAGTTCTGCTTCTCCACGCCGCGCATCATCATGCACAGGTGGTAGGCCTCGATGACGACCCCCACGCCCAGCGGGTTCAGCACGTCCTCGATGGCGCCGGCAATCTGCTCGGTGAGGCGCTCCTGCACCTGCAGCCGGCGCGAGAAGATCTCGACGATGCGCGGCAGCTTGGACAGGCCCACGATCTTGCCGTTGGGGATGTAGGCGATGTGCGCCTTGCCGAAGAACGGCAGCATGTGGTGTTCGCACATCGAGTACAGCTCGATGTCGCGCACCATCACCATGGACGCGTGCTCCTCGGCGAAGACGGCGTCGCCCACGACGTCCTGCACGTCCATCTGGTAGCCACGCGTGAGCCAGGTGAGCGACTTCGCGACGCGGCTCGGGGTCTTCACCAGCCCTTCGCGCGAGGGATCCTCGCCGAGCAGCTCGAGCTGGCGCCGGATGACGTTCTCGAACTCCAGATAGCGGTCGCCGCCGATGTCCGCGCCGTCAAACGCGTCTTCCGCGGAATCGAGCCGGTTGCCGCGCAGGGGGCGCGCCTCGCGCGGGGTGTCAGCGCCCATCGTATTCGACATAGTTGTTTTCCGTTTCCCACAGACGGAGGCGCGAGAGCGTGCGCGGCCGGATGGCCGGCTCGAGGACGCGCCAGAACATGAGAATAATGTTCTCGGAGGTGGGGTTTGTTCCCGCCATCTCGGGGACGTCCACGCTGAAGTTGTGGTGGTCCACGCGGTCCAGCAGTTCGCGCTCGACCAGCTGCTTCAGGTGGGCGAGGTCTATGACGTAGCCGGTCACCGGGTCCGGCTCGCCGGTCACGGAGACTTCGAGCACGTAATTGTGCCCGTGCCAGTTCGGGTTGTTGCACTTGCCGAAGAGGCGGGTGTTGTCTTCGTCGCTGAGGGCCGGGTTGTGGACCCGGTGGGCCGCGTTGAAGGTCAGGCGGCGGGTGACGGTGAGGCGGGGCATGGGGGAAACATAACCCAACCCGCAACGCACGACGCCCCGCCCACCGAAGTGAACGAGGCGCCGTGAACCAACGGAACGAAGTGGGTTTTTGAAGCCCTGTCGAATGATGAGCCCCTCACCCGGCCTTCCGCCTTCCCTGCGTCAGGGCATGACGTCAACCAAGATATCGGATGCCACTCGGAGGACTTATCGGCTCAAAAAGTAGGCCACTTCGCTCCTGCGCGTTCAGTGTAACACCGGGTCCAGGAAAAAAGTAGAAGCGCTCGGCCGCCTGCCGTCTCCCACCTAGCCGCTGGCGCCCCGCACCCGCTAACTTTCGGCATGCTCTACTCCGTCGCCGCCGTTGCCATGCTCATCCTCTGGGCGGCCGGCACCTTCCTGTTCGAGGCCCCGGGCTGGATTCACATCCTGCTCAGCGGCGGCATGGCGCTCCTGATCTGGAGCATCGTCCGAAAGGACGAGAAGCCAACGAGCTGAACACCGGCGCGCGTGTCACGCGCGCTCAGATCTCCCAGTTCGACAGCACCACCCCGCCCCGGGCGACCGTCTCCGGGTGGCTTCGCAGCGCCATGCGCAGGTCGGTCCAGCGCACGCGGCCGCCGATGCTCGCGAGATACTGATACGCGTCGGGATAGTCGCCCTGCATGCGAATGGCGGCGCGCGGCGTGCCGGCTTCGCGCGCATAGCCGCCCACGGCCGTCACCAACGGCGCCAGCGTCTCCATGTCCCGCACGGCGAGCTTGAGCACCCGCAGCTCATCGCGCGGGCGGCCCTCGATGAGCGCCGCCGCGTGACAGAGCGCAAAGCCGGCGACATCGTCGCCGTTCATGACCAGCACCGTGTCGCCGATGCCAAGGGCGCGCGTCAGGTCGATCTCGCGCGTGAAGTCCACGCCGGGCTGCAGCCGTGCGACCAGCGCGGCGCACCCGGCAACCGCCGCGGCCGCCTCGCCGGGTCCGAGGTGCGACAGCAGGGTGCAGCGCGCCTTGCGCGCCTCGACGGTGAACGTGACCGTCAGCCGCGCCGGCACGAAGCCGAGCCGGGAGTAGAAGCCGATGTTGTCCATCGTGCGCGGCATGGTCTCGAGCCCAATGACCGTGCACCCGCTGCGCGTGAGCCACTCGATGCCGCGGGTCACGACGTCGCGCCCGAGCCCGCTGCCCTGCAGGTCGGGCCGCACGGCGAGCGGGCCCATCCAGCCCTCGGTGCCCGACCGGTGCGCAATGTTGAACGCCAGCAGTTCGCCGTGCTCGTCCACCCAGCACGTCGCGCCGCCAGCGGCGCCCTCGATGGCGTAGCGCCAGATGGCGGGGTTCAGCGGCGGCACGCGCACGCCCACCAGGCCGTCGCGGCGGTAGCGGTCGGAGAACGCGTCGGAGAAGAGCAGGTTCAGCGGGCCGATGTCACCCACGGCCAGCGCCCGGTCACGCACCACCAGCGGACGCGGCGCCTTCGGCGCGGCGCTCACGGCGCGCCGTCCCCGACGACTCCCGCGGCCGTGCCGGCGGCCACCCCGGCAAGCGCAACGCCGTCGTCGCCGCGCGCCACGTGCGCGGCGCCCGACCGCTCGTCCTGGGACACCACGAACACCTGGTCGAGCCCATCGCGCACGTCGTCGATGTGCGTGATGACGATGACCTGGTCGAAGCGGTCGCGCAGGCCGCGCAGCAGGCTGATGACGTTGTGGCGGCGCGTGTCGTCGAGGGACCCGAAGACCTCGTCGAGGATGAGCAGCGAGAAGGGCTGCCCCGAGCGCTCGGCGATCATCTGCGAGATGGCGAGGCGCAGCACGAGGTTGGCCAGGTCTTCCTCGCCCCCCGAGATGACCGGCAGCGGCACGCCGTCCTCGAGGATCGCGATGCGGTACTTCTCGTCCAGGTCGAACTCGGTGTAGCGGCTGTCGGTGAGCGCCGACAGGAAGCCGCTGGCCACCTCGGAGATCTCGGGGCGCATCTGGAAGTTGAGGTCCGTGCGCAGGTCCGAGTAGGCGCGGTACAGCTCGTCGTGCAGGCGCTTGTCGGCCTCGATCTGCTCCAGCTTCACCTGCCGTTCCGCGAGCTCGCGCTGGTCGCTGTGCACGCGCTCGCGATCGGCGGCGCCGTTGCGTGCCTCCGCCTCGGCGTTGAGCACCGTGATGGCTGCGGTATGCACGCCGCTCGACGCCCTGGCGTGCGCGTCGCGCAGTGCGGCGTACTCCTCCTCCGAATGCGCAATGCTCCCCACGCGCTCGGCAATCACCGTGCGCTTGCCGAGCGCCGCCGCAATGGACCGCTGGGCCGAGTCGAGTTCACGGCGCAGCGCAGGTTCACGCTCCACCTGCGTGGTGAGCCGGTTGGCCTGCGTGTTGAGCGCGGCGAGCTGCTCGAACTGCGCCTCGAGCGCCTGGTGGTGCGCGCGCTCGTAGCCGGCGGGGAGCGACGCGAGCTGCTCCGCGAGCGCGGCCGCGCGGAGTTCCTTCTGCGCAAGGTCGCGGCCGAGCTGCTCCAGCTGCGTCACCGCCACCTGGATGCGGCCCAGCTTCTTCTCCAGCGCGCCGGCCTCCTGCATGGCCTGCCGGCGCTCCTCGTCGAGCGCCACCACGTCGCCGGGCATTTCCTCGAGCTGCTCGAGCCGCTGCCGGAAGTACGAGCCGTCGGCGCTCACGGTCTCGAGCTGCCCGTCCAGGAATTCAATGACGGTGCGCAGGTGGTCGCCGAGCGGGCGGCTGCAGGTGGGGCACGCGCCCTCCGCGCCCGCGGCGAGCAGCTTGTCCTTCTGGTCGCGCAGCTCCTGGTACTGGGTGCGCAGCGCACCCAGCCGCGTCTCCGCCTCCTGGCGGTCGCGCACCCACTCGGTGCGCCGCAGCTCGAGGCGCCCCTGCAGCTCGTCCAGCCGGCGGCGCTTCTGCTCCAGCTCCACCGTGACCTGCTCCTCGAGCGCCGGCGCCGTCTCGACGCGCGACCGCTGCTCGCGCGACCGCTGCAGTTCGCTCGACAACTCCACGCTCGCTTCCTGCAGCGCCTGCCGCCGTCCGTCCGACACGGCCAGTTCGCGCTGGCGCGTCAGCTCCTCGCCCACGTCGTGGAACGACGCCAGGCCTTCGGCGAGCGGCACGAGCTGCGCGCGCGCCTCGGCGACGTGCTTGAGCTCGGTCTCCACGCGCTCGACCGTGCGGGTGAGCCCCGCCATCTCGGCCTCGAGGACGCGCCGCTCGGCGTCGAGACCCTGCAGCTCCTCGCGGCCGCGCTGCGCCAGCTCCCAGCGCGGCTGCAGCGCGCTGAGGTCCTGCTGGGCACGCGCCTGCTCGGCGGCGGCGGCGAGCGCGCGCGACTGCGACTCGCGCAGCCGGGTGTCGGCGTCGGCCAGCTGGCGCGCCAGCGCCTCGGGGTCGGGCATGCCGGCGCGCATGCCGTTGCTCTCGTTGCGCAGCGCCTTGCGGCGCTCGTCGCACAGGTCCTGCGCGGCCCGCAGCTTCTCGTAGCCCAGCACGCGCGACAGGAACTGCGCCCGCGCCGCCGCGCTGAGCGACGCCATCACGGCCAGCTCCTTCTGCGCCGTGAAGTACGTGTTGTCGAATTCCTCGAGCGTCATGCCGAGCCGGCGACGCACGAGGTCGGTCACCGCCGACGCGCCGTTGGCGATGGGGCGCTCGCCGCCATCCAGGTAGAGGTCGGCGGTGGTGAGCGCGCGCACCAGCCGGTAGCGATGCCCCGCCAGGTCGAAGTCGAGCTCGATGCGCACCGGCGCCCGGGCCGACGCGCGCGCGAAGCGAATGGAGTCCACCGTGCCGCGGGTCGCGTCGCCGCCATACAGCGCCCACTTGATGGCCTCGAGAATCGTCGTCTTGCCGACGCCGTTGGGCCCGATGATGCCCGTGAGGCCGCTCTCGAACAGCAGCGTGCTGTCGGCGTGCTGCCGGAAGTTGACGAGGCGGAGCCGGGCGAGCCTCATGGGGCGTCCGGCTCGCCGATGCCCCGCACCGCCATCTGGTGTTCGGCGTCGCGCAGGTAGTGCGCACCCAGGTCCACCAGCCGGTCGCGGTCAATGTCGCTCGTGAGCACGCGGCTGCGCAGCGCCTCGCGCAGCGTGTCGGCCAGCGACGGCCGGCGCCCCGGGGCTCCGCTCGCGCTCGTGCTTGGACGCACCACGTCGGGGCGGCGGGTGTCGAGCACAAAGTGCAGCGCACGCCGCTGGAACTCGCGCAGTTTCTGGTGGTCAATCTCACGCGCCACGTGGCGGGGCACGTCCTTCACGACCAGACGCACGACCTTGCCGTCTATGCCGTCGTCGGGAGCCTTCTCGACGGCCGACGCGATGGCCGCGTCGAGGTCCACCGCCGAGAGGCCGCGCGCCGCGATGGGCGGCAAGTCGAGGACCTTGCGCGACACCGGCAGTGGATGGAAGGTCTGCCGCCCCGTCGAGAGGTCGCGTTCGATCAGGCCCTTTCCGGGCAGCTTGGCCGCCTTCTCCTCGGCGACCTCACCCCACGCATTGCTGCTGGTGTAGTCGAGCGAGCCGCAGTAGTAGGCGTTGGGCCCGACCTTGCGGTACACGTGGTAGTGCCCGAGCGCGACGTAGTCCCACCGCTCGTGCGACACGGCCGCCGCGGGAATGGGCATGGACGCCCGCTCGTCCTCGCGCGCGCCGTCGGGCAGCATGCCCTCCACCTCGCCGTGCAGCAGCAGCACGTTGTGCTTGACGTCGAGGTCGGGCGACAGGTCCACGCTGCCCGGCGGCAGGTCGGGCACCGCCAGGATGGACAGCTCGTGCTCGGGGAAGTGCAGCCGCCTGGGCTCGACGTCCACGATCTCGAAGCCGAGCGGCTTGAAGAGGCGCAGGATGCACGTCGTCTCGCTCGAGCGCGGCATGTCGTGATTGCCGGCGACGATCACGACCCTGGTGTTCGGCAACTCGCGCTGCAGGCGCGAGAACTGGTGGAAGGCGTGCAGGATGGCCGGGTTGGTCGGCCGCACGGTGTGGAACACGTCGCCCGCAATCAGCACCAGGTCGGGTGCCAGCGCGATGACCTTGTCTATGGCCCGCGTGAACGACTGCGCGACGTCCCACTCCCGCTGGTTGATGCCAGTGGGAGTGACACGCTGGAATTGGCGGAAGCCGAGGTGGAGGTCTGAGAGGTGTACGAGTCGCACGGGGCGCGGGGCGCAGTTTCTAAAAATCTACGTGCCGGGACGCGCCCCCGCAGGGAGGGCGCACCCCATGCCGGGCTAGAAGCCGTAGGGGTCGTCCCCGCCCTGCCCCGCCAGCGGCAGCGGGGCCGGCCGCGACCGCGCGGGCTCGGCAGCCACCCGCTGGCGGAACTGCGCCTTGAAGAACGCCTTTACGTCCTCGGGGCGCGTCTGCAGCGTGCGGTTGCGGGCGCGCAGCACGTCGTCCTCCGGCGCGGCCACGATGGCCTGCTTCACCCACTCCAGCGTCACCGACGGATCGAGCGCCCGCAGCGTGCGCGTCACCGACACCTCGAGCGTGGGCTCGGGCTCGGCCGGGTAGCGCTCCATGCCCTCGCGGCCGCCCATCACGGCCGGCCGCGGGAAGCGCACGAAGACCGGCTGCGCAAAGTGCGGGTGCCGCACCATCAACTGCCCCTTGTCGAGCGTGGCCAGCTTGGTGCGCGTGGCGGGCGCGAGCGTGGCGTAACCGGGCGTGGCCAGCTCGTCCATGTCCATGCGGCCGAACAGCGCCGTGCCGCAGTTGCCCACGACGCGGCGGTGCACCTGCGAGCGGAACTGCTGCGCCGCAAACAGCACGAGCCCCAGGTAGCGGCCGCGCTCGGCGATGTCGAGCAGCATCTTGCGCACGTACGTGTCGGGACCGTCGCTGGGCGCGTACTTGTTGAGCTCGTCCACGAACACCACCACGTGATCCACGCCGAGCGTGCGACGCTCGAGCTGCTCGCGCAGCTGCGACACGACGCGGGCGAAGATCAGGTCCTGCGCGTCGTCCTCCGACGCCGCCACGTCAATGACGTACACGGCGCGGTCGCGGAACGCCCCCCACGGCAGGTCGTGCGTGGTGCCGTCGTCGGTGACGAGGCCCCGGCACCGCGTGGAGATGTTGGTGAGGCGGTTGCGCACCTTGCGAATGGTGGCCACGTGATGCGTGCGCCAGCTCTCGAGGTTGCGCTGCTCCATGTTGCGCAGCACGTCGCGGAACCACTGCTCGAGGTCCGAGAAGCTCAGCACCTTGTGCGCGCGCTCCAGAATGCTGTCGGTGAACTCCTGCTGCACCACGCGCTCGCGAATGAAGTCAATGAGCGCGTCGGCCTTGGCGTCCACGTCGTCCTTGTTCAGCAGGACCTCGGCGTACTGCAGCACTTCGCCCAGCCCCCACGTGAGTGGGCGCACGTTGTGCGCCAGCGCCTCGTTGCTGCGCAGCGTGGCCAGCGAGTAGCCGCGCGCGGTGTACGGCGCGAAGTACTCCACGTCCCGGAACGGCTCGGCGGGCACGCCGAGCGCCTCGTAGAGCGCCTTGTCGGCCTCGTCGAGCTTCGTGGCCGGCTGGTCCAGGAAGCAGAGGTCGGGCCCCTTCACGTTGAAGCAGAGCGCGGCCACGCTCCCCTTTTGCTCCGGGAAGTGCGAGAAGATGGACGACAGCAGCCACTCGACGGCGCTGGTCTTGGTGGCGAGGCCCGAGACGCCGGAGATGTTGAGGTGCGCCGCTTCCGGGCCGAGCAGGAAGTCGGCGTCCAGGTACACCGGGCTCTGCATTGCGCCCGACCGGTAGACGCCAATCGGGATGCCCGTGCGCTGCCCTTCCTTGAGGTAGCCATCCATGCGGAGCGCCACCGCCACGTCGGCGTCGGTGGCGAGGTGCACGATGCCCATCGGCACCGGTTGCAGCGGCTCGTCGGGAATGTGGCGCAGCGCATGCGCCGTGTAGAGCCGGATCTCGGTGCGATCGGTCGGCGCGCGCAGCGCGTTGGCGGGATCGCCGTCGGCGCCAATGACGTCGTGCAGCGGCGTCTGCAAGTCGGTGTACGAGAAGCCCTCGACGACGACGCCGTAGACGCTCACGGCCTGGCCGTCACCGGCCGGCGGTCCTTCGACCCGCACAATCGTCCCGATGCCGACGGGGGCGTCGAGCGCCGTCCAGAAGTGGAACTCGCTGGCGGTGTTGGGACGGCGTTCGGTGGCGACGACTCGGCCGATGCTCATTGAATTGGATTTCGGATTTCGGATTTGGAACGCGAATTCGGAACTCGAACCGGACGGCGGAACTGGAATGGGAATTCTAGCGCGTGATCGCCCGGAGATACTCCTCCGTCAATCGGATGCCGTAGGCCATGGCTCCCCAGCGGGCATCGGGGAGCGACACGGGCGCGCGCTCGGCCAGCAGCCACCGCGACACCAGGTCGCAGCGCTCCGGCGTGGCGCCGTCGAGCGCGACTTCCACGCGCACGAGTCCCCAGAGCGGGTCGCGGCCGTCCGAGGCGCGGAGTCGCAGGTACCAGCTCGCCACCGGCGCGCGGCGCGGCGACGCCACGGTGAAGGCCGTGGTGCGTTCGCCGGCGGCCAGGGCCAGCACGAGGGGTAACGTGTCGCCATCCACATAGAGGGTGCGATGCGACTTCACCACGCCAATGGCGAGCGGCGAATGCGCGGCGGCGCCTGCCGACGCGATGCCGCCGTCCACGAACAGCGGGCCGTCGCCTTCGGCGCACCACAACTCCGCGCAGGCCGTCTCCAGCAGTTCGCGCCGGCGCTGCACCGCGGTGAGCGCGCTCGCGGTGAGGTCCATGGGATGCCACGGACCGGTGTCGCCCGCCTTGGCCGTGTCGAGCGTGTCGCGCACCGGGTAGCCGTCGGCGAGCAGGGCCCACGCCGCGTCGCCGATGGCGGCCTTGGGCACGAAGAGCGCCCGCTCCACGCGCGTGGCCTCGGGCCGCCACGACACCAGCGCACGCCCCTCGCGGCGGCGAACGGTGGCAGCGACCGTGCCGAGCACGATCGGCACACCGCCGGGCCAGTGCGCGAGTACGCGGCTCTCCTGGATGCCATCGAGAAAGGCCGCGATGCCCACGGCCGGTTCGCCGTCCACAAGCCGCGCGCTGAACGGGCCGGCGCCGATGGGCTCGGCGCGCTGCAGGCGCGGTGGCTCAGCCGCGACCGGGCGCGTTTCGAGGGCGGGCTCCCCCGTGGCGGCGGCCGCACCGGCCGCGCGCAACGCCCGCAGCGCTCCGCGCACGCTTGCGGTGCCATCCGGCGGTGCGTACGTTGGCCCGATGCGACGCTCAGCAATCATTATAGGCATCCTAGCCGCCGTCTCGGGATGCGACAAGGCAAAGCAGCCGGGGGATGACGCGCCCCCGCCGCCGTCGTTTGATGTCACCAGCAAGCCACCGCTGGTCTTTCAGGCGTTCGGCAACCGCGATTCCACGCGCCTCGTGCCCATCGCGGCCATCGTCAACGGCCAGCTGAAGCCCATCGAACTGCCGCCGGCCGACTGGCGCCAGCTCGACTCGATGTATTTCGGCGCCGGCACCGAGTATCCGGTCTTTCGCGATGGCCAGGTGAGCGGCACGGTGAAGATCACGCGCCGCATGTGGGAGCGCGACAGCGAGCCGCTGTACGAGCTGCCCGGCTGCCGCGACGTCCGGCCCATGGCGGCGGTGCACCTCACGACGTCGGTTCCGCTCGATCCGGCCTTCGAGTTCCTGGTGCTGTCGTCGGCACAGCCGGGCACCGGCAGCAACCGGACGCCGCCCGCCGACCTTGCCGCGACCGCGCGCGCCATGGCCCTGGTGGCGCTGCGCTCGCAACAGCTCGATTCCGCCGACATCGACACGGCGTCGTTCAGCGCGAAAGCGCTCCACACCTCGAACGGCGGCAAGCCGACGATCCTCGCCAGCCAGGTGGACCCGAATGCCGGGGACGTCGGGCCCGGCGCCGGCCACACCACGAGCTTCCTCGTGCTGGCCGACGATGACGGCACTGGCTACAAGCCGAGCTACACGCACATCGCGATCGGCGAGGCGCGCACCGTCGAGTTCCAGCGCCTCCTCGACCATATCGACGTCACCGACGACGGCACCGAGGAGGTGTTCCTCGAATCGTGGCGCTACGGCAGCGACAATGATCTCGTGGTCCTGGTGCGGTCGAACGGCCGGTGGCACGAGCAGCTGCGAGTGAAGCAGCAGTGGTGTGTGAGGAAGAGATAACTACAGAGAACTGCAGAGAACTACAGAAGACTGCAGGGCACTACGGAAAGAGGGTGGCGCCGGGAACGGCGGCCACCCTCTGAAGTCATCTGTGGTTCTCTGTAGTTCTCTGTGGTTCTCTGCGTCGTCACTCCACCCCAATATCCCACGCCTGCTCCAGATCCTTCTTGGAGTACGCCCGGAAGGCCGTAAGGGTCGTGGTGCGCTGCAGCCCCGGCACCTTGGGGAACTCCTCCGTCACCACGTGGGCGATTTCCTCGAACTCGCTCACCTTGATGATGCAGACGAGGTCCCAATCCCCGGACACCGAGTACACCTCGGTGACTCCGTCAATGCCGGCCAGTGCCGCTGCGCACTTGGGAATCAGCTGCGGCTCGGCCTTCACGAGAACGATGGTGGTGATCATCAGAGGCAGGGGCAGGGTGAAGGCAGGGGCAGGGTGAAGGCAGACGGGGAGGCAGGGAACCGCTCCTCCCCTCTCCCCAAGCTAACTCCGGCGCGCCCGCCGGTCACGCCGTCCAGGCGCGCACGATGGCGTGCATGGCGGCCTCGACGTCGGCACGGGCGGCCGCATACGACACGCGAACGTACTCGGGCGTGCCGAACGCGAGGCCCGGCACCACCGCCACGCCCTCCTGCTCCAGCAGCTTCTCGGCAAACGCCGATCCATCGCCGCCGGGGGCCTTGAAGAACAGGTAGAAGGCGCCCTCCGGCTCCACGAGCTCGAGGTTCGGGATGGCCGCGAGGATGCCCCGCGCGGCGTCACGGCGCGCACGGAACTCGCTGACCATCGCGTGGATCGCCGCGTCCGCCTCGGCGGTGCGGGTCAGCGCCGCCAGCGCGGCGTGTTGCGACACCGTGGCCGCGTTGGACGTGGTGTGCGACTGCAGGGCGGTCATCGCCCGCGACACCTCGCGCGGCGCCACCGACCAGCCAATGCGGAAACCGGTCATCGCGTACGCCTTCGCGACTCCGTTGATCACCACCAGGTGATCGCGCGTGTCGGCCACGTCGAGCGCCGAGGGCGCCTCGGCGCCGTTGTACGTAATGCGCCCGTAGATCTCGTCCGAGATCACCCACCAGCCGTGCTTCGCGGCGACATCAACGATGGCCTTCAGCTCCGGGGCGCTGTACACCGCGCCCGTTGGGTTCGACGGTGAGCAGATCATGACGCCCTTGGTCTGGAGCGTCGCATGGGCTTCGAGCATCGCCGGCGTGACCTTCAGGTTGTGCTTCGGGTCGCCCGGCACACCCACCGCGCGGGCGCGGGCCAGGCCGACCATCTCGAAGTAGCTCACCCAGCTCGGCACGGGGAGCAGCACGTCGTCGCCGGGGCCGAACAGGGCATACACGGCGTTCTGCAGCGCCTGCTTGGACCCGGTCGAAACCACGACCTCACCCGGCGTGACGGGCGCCTCGCGGCCTGCCCGGCGGCGCGTCGCGTCGGCCGCAATGACCTCGCGCAGCGGCAGGATGCCTTCCACGGCCGTATAGCGCGTCGCCCCGTGGTCGAGCGCCGACTTGGCGGCGTCGAGGATGAACCCGGGCGTGTCGAAGTCCGGTTCACCCGCCCCGAGGTCGATAATGGAGCGTCCGGCGGCCCGCAGCGCCTTGGCGCGCTGGGAGACCGCAATGGTCGCCGATTCCTGGATGGAAGCGACGTTTGGCGACGGAACGAAGGGACGCGACATGGTCGAACCGGGCTCCGAAATTTGGAAGGCCGGGGTGATACCCGTTAGATTATGGCGAGCAGGAAAGTTAGCGCCACGTTGACGCTGACGCCATTGACAATCGAGGACGCAGTGAGCGCTACACCTACCGCAGCCGCCGGCACCGCCGGCCGGGCCAATGCCGTCGCCCATTTTCTTGCCCCCCATTGGGGCCGCATCGCCGAGCGCCTCGCGCCGGTGATCGACCGTGAGGGTGGCGACGCCGGCGATTCGCCGCGCGCGCTCATCTGCGTTCCCGACAGCGGTGCCGCCGTGGAACTGGCCGCCGCACTCCGCACGGCCCGTCCGCAGTCGCCGCGCATCCTGCCCGTCACCGACGCGCTGCGTGCCGCGCGCCTGTTGAAGGCGAGCGGCGCCCCCGTGGTCATCGTGACGCCGGCCGACGCCGAACGCCTGATGGCCGCCTCGGCCCTCGCGCTCGACGGCCTGCAGGTGATCGCCATCGTGGCTGCCGACGAGATTGACGCCGACCAGCTGGTGAACGTGATGGCCGCGGTCCCCAAGGACGCGCGCCGCATCCTCATTGCCGCCGACGCCACGCCGCAGGTGGAAGCGCTCCTCGAGCGCTACTTCCACAAGGCCGTCCGCATGGCCGACGACGCGACGAGCGAGGTGACGCCCGCCGCGGTGCAGTTCCAGCTCGTGCGCGGTGCTAATGCCGCGGCGCACGTCTCTGCCCTGCTCGACGAGCTCGATCCGCCGTCCGCCGTCGTCGTGACGACCGACGCCGAGGGTGTGCAGCTGGCGCTGGCCGCGCATGGCTACCCGGCCGACACGGACCTCGTGGAGATCACCACGGGGGCGGCGCCGGCCAACGTGGCACTCGTGATCTTTGCGGGCCTCCCGTCGGCGACGGCGTTCGAGACCGCGATGTCGGCGCAGCCCGGCCGCGCCGTGGCGCTCATTGCGCCGCGCCAGCTGCTGATGCTCAAGCGGCTGGCCGGCACCGCCGGCGTGATGCCGTTCGCCGCGCGCCGCGCCACCAGCACCGCGCGCGCCAGCGACGACCGCATGCGTTCCGAACTCAAGAGCGCGCTGGCCGCGTCGTATCCGGCACGTGAAATCGTCGCGCTCGAGCCGCTGCTCGCCGAGTTCGACGGTGTGGAACTGGCGGGGGCGGCGCTGCGCCTGCTCGAAAGTGCCCGTACCGCCGCGGCGTCCATGGCCGCTCCGGCCCAGTCGCCTGGTATTTCGGCCGCGCCGGCGATCGCTCGCGGTCCGCGCGCCGAGCGCACGCCCAAGCGTCCCGCGCCCCGCCAGGATGACTTTCCGCTGAAGGATCCGCGGCCGGCGCGCCCGACGCCCCGGTTTGAGGATCGCACCGTGCGACGCAGCGCGGACGAGCGTCCGCGCCGCAGCTATGACGACAAGCCCCGCGCCGGCGCCGGCGACAAGCCGCGCGGCGGCTTCGGCGCCAAGCCCCGTGCGGACTATGGCGAGAAGCCCCGCGCGGGCTTCGGCGACAAGCCGCGCCGCCCGTTCGGCGACAAGCCCCGTGGCAGCTTCGGCGACAAGCCGCGCGGCAGCTTTGGCGGCGACAAGCCGCGTGGTAGCTTTGGTGGCGACAAGCCGCGAGGCGGATTCGGCGCCAAACCGCGGAGCACCGGGCCACGCCGTCCCCGAGATGATCGATGAGCAGCACGTTCCAGCTGAGCGGCGGATGGGTGGAAGTGATCGCCGGCTCGATGTTCAGCGGGAAAAGTGAAGAACTCATCCGGCGCGTCCGGCGCTCGATGATTGCCAAGAAGCGCGTCCAGGTGTTCAAGTCGCACCTGGACAACCGGTACTCCGGGGTCTTCAGCGTGGGCTCGCACGATGGGCGCACGGTGGAGGCCATCCCGGTGGACTCGGCGGCGCAGGTGGCCATCCGGCTCGACCCGTTCGCGCAGGTGATTGCCATTGACGAGGTGCAGTTCCTCGACGACGGCATCATTGACGTGGCCAGCGACCTCGCCGACCGCGGCCGCCGCGTGATCCTGGCCGGCATCGACACCGATTTTCGCGGCGAGCCGTTCGGGCCGATGCCCCGCCTGATGTGCATGGCCGAAATCGTGGACAAGTTGCACGCCATCTGCGTGCTGTGCGGCGCGCCGGCCAGCCGCAACCAGCGCCTCATTGATGGCAAGCCCGCGCATTACGACTCGCCGCAGATCATGGTGGGCGGCACGGAGAGCTACGAAGCCCGCTGCCGCGCGTGCCACAAGGTGATGAAGGGCGATCAGCCCTCACTGCTGTAAACGGCGTTCGGCAGCCGTCCGCTACGGCGCCGCCCGGCTGCCGCGCAGCCGCGTGTAGTACGCCGTCAGGAGCGTCGCCGTCTTCACCTGGCGCACGTCAACGTCAAACGTCTTGTACAGGCGCACGCGCGTCGTCGCCACCGGAAAATACGGAGGCCGCATGTTCGTCGCCTGGCAGGGATCCAGTTCACGCAGCGGCCGCAGGCCGGAGTTGGCCGTGGCTGTGTACGGCGCCACGTAGGTCTTCATCACCGTGCCGCCCACCACCTGCATGCACCCGCCGGCCGCGGTGAAGCTGCTCCCCGTGGGGCACGTGTACACGGGATTGGTGGCCGTGGCCACACCGGCGCCGTTGACGCCCACGGGACCGCCCAGCGCCATGGCGATGCCGTGGAAGATGAAGTCCCGGTTGCCGCCGAGCGACAGCGTGTAGTCGGCCGTGGACGCCGGCGTGTCGTAGACGCGCGGGCGGTTGATCGCGTTGTCGGAAACCTGAATGGAGTCGCGCGCAATCAGCCCGAGGAAATTGCGGCACAGGTTCGTTGAATCCGCGGGATCCTGGTCATACGTGAGGTCGTCGATGAGCGTCGCCACGCCGTTCACGTAGACTGTCGCCCGACCGCGCACGGTGCCCGAAAGGTAGATGCTGCGGCGCGTCACCGACGACGTCGTGAGATAGACGACGCCGCGGGAGGTGGCGTTGTACGTGGGCGACAGCGGCCAGAGGTACCCGCGCTCGACGTTTTGCCGCACGGCCGCCGGCAGCGTGGCCGGCAGGCTGCTCGTCCCGCCGAACGCCATCCACTCGCCAAGGTACGCCGGGTCATAGGTGCTCGGCGGACTGCCGGGCAGCGTACATCGCCCGTCGGTGTACGCCATGTCCACCACGCAGGTGAAGCTGTAGTGGGTGAAGGTCGTGTCCTGTCCGCCGTATCGCAGCGCGGGGTTGCAGGCCGCAATCGAGCCCCACGTGTACATCTGCACCGCCGAGGCCCAGTACCACGTCTGTCCGCATGAGGCCGCCGGGGTGAAGCGCTCGACGTTTACCAGGTACGGGCTTCCGAAGGGGAAGCAGCGGGCCGTGGGCTGTTGCACGATGGTGCGAATGGCGGCCTGCGACGGATACGCACCCGAGGTCCCCGCCATCGCCGTGGCCTGCGCCGCGCTGACCGTCGGATACGTGCTGGTCTGGATGCGCGCGCTGACCCACGCGGTATGGTGCATCGCGATGGGAAAGAACTCGCGCTGCCGCGTGCCGTTGGTGGGGTTGAGCACCGTGTAGAATGCGCCGCACTGGTTGTTCATGATCGGCGTCGAGGCCAACACCGGGCTGCCACTGAAGTTCACGTTGAGGCGCGTCGAGTCGCCGCCGTAGCCGGACCAGAGCGTGAAGACCCTCATGAAGCCTTCCGTCGAGTCGATCATGCCGTTGCTGTTCACATCCACGGTCAGGAACTCGACGCGCCCGGTGTAGTTCGCGGTGGCGTTCGCTGTGCCCGACACATTGACGCCGGCCGACGTGGCGCTGGTGGCGAATCCCGCGGGAATGGTGTAGTTCAGGCTGCCGGCGGTGGCCAACCCCAGATAGTAGCTGCCGAGGCTGGTGGCAGTGGGATAGGGAATGACCGTCGCGCCGCCCGTCGAGCTGATCGTGTCGGACCACTGGCCGTTGCCGCTGATGGTGCCGGCGGCGGACACCGTGTCGAGGAAGACGGGATACGGCGAGCCGGAACTGGCCCCGGTGAAGCGATTGTTCGCGTGCACCCGCCCGCTGACATTCTCGCCGGCGCCGATGGACGCCGCCGCCGGAAAGTCGTTGGTGAACAGGCCGTACCGCGCGAACGACTGCTGGTACAGGTCCATGCGCCGCGCGACGCGCGTGCCGTACGCGTCGCTCACCGTGGCAATGAGCGTGACGTAGGGCACGTACACGCCCGACGTGTCGCCGGTGTTGCCCGCGTACAGGTTCACGGTCAGGCCCGTCAGCACGTTGCCCGCCGCGTCATAGACGGCCTGGTTGGTCAGCAGCTGGACGTAGCCGGTGTCGTACGTCACCAGTGTCGTGTCGCGCTGCAGCCTCGACTTGCCGAGTTCGAGCGCCGTCTCGACGGCCAGGGCAATGTCGCGCTCCTTGTCGTGGTACCGGCTCAGCATGCCCGAACTGCCGGCCATGTAGATGGCCGACATCGCCAGCCCGGCCAGCGCCATGGTCATGATGAGCACGAGGATGATGGCCGACCCACGCCGCGGGATGCGCATCATGGGAATGTGACCGTGGTCGTGCCCGTGCGCACGGTGGACGTGGTGGAACAGTCACGCGCGGCCAGGCCGTACTGGTAGGTGCCGCTCGTGGTCGGCAGCGCGAAGTCGAGGAAGCGATGCGTCCCCCCGCCCCTCGCGGGCTTGCTCCCGATCGCCGTCCAGGTGGTGGCGCCGCTCAGCCGGCGATAGAGGATGTACTGGCGAACGTCACGCGGCGACGTCGAGTCTCCCGCCACCGGCGTCCAGCTGAGCCGCACGTCAAGCTTCTGGCCGTTTGGCGCAAGGTCCACCGTGACGCCGAGCGAGTCGGGTTGCGCCGGCGCGGGCGCGCAGTTGGGCCGCAGCAGGCGCAGCGAATTGCGCAGCTTCACCGAGGTGTAGAGGTCGCGATAGACGTTCGCCCGCGCCCGGGTGTCGTAGAAGACGCCGGTGGCGCGCAGCTGCACCGCCGTGATGGAGTCGGCGCGCGAGAGCGAGTCATCCCAGTAGATCGGCAGCAGCGAGTTGGCGATGGTCGTCGTCGTGCCCGACGCACCGGTGAGGAAGTACCGGAAGAAAAAGGCGGAATCGCTGGGCACATACAGGTTGCGCGTCACCAGCGTGCTGTCGCGGTCGTTGACGCGGCGGTACAGCACGTAGTGGTTGGCGCTGCCGCCCGCCGTGTCGGGCAGCAGGTAGTACTGGATGGTTTCGGCCTTGCCCGACGCCCCGTTCGGATCGGTGTACGCGGTGGTCGGATACGTCTTGGTGGACCGCCGCAGGGTGGTCGCGCGCGACACCATCCAGCTCTGCGTCGTCAGCGTGTCGAGCGACGCGTCCCAGTACGAGGCATTGGGATCCGTCGTGGTGGTGCGTCCCTGCCGGTTGGCATTGAACGCGATGGCGAACGGCGCCGCCTGCACGATCATCGGTTGCCCCACGTCGCCCCCGGCCGACCGCAGGTCCTCCTCGATGCGCGCCACCGCGTAACGGGCGCTCTGGAAGGCGTCCAGCCGACCGGCCCCGGCGTCCATCGCGCGCGTCTGCGCGCGAAAGAACGGCACGGCGATGGCGAAGACCAGCACCGTGATGGACACGGCGAAGATCATCTCCACGAGGCTGAAGCCCGGACGGGCGCGAGCGGAGGACACGATGCGCATCAGAAGGCCGAGATGACGAGCGATTTCTTCACCGACGTGCCGGTCGCGGTGTTGGTGACCGTCACCGTCACCGTGACGTAGTCCGCCGTGCTGGACGGCCCGGTGCGGACGGCTGAGGTGGTGCGGGTGTAGCCGGGGTAGCCCGCCATCGAGGGACGGGCCGCCGTCGTCGTGCTGGTCTCCGTCGTCCCGTCGAAGGTCGCCACGAGGGTCGAATACGGGCGGTGCTGCGTCACGTATTCCACGCGCGCCGTGGCCAGTTCGCTGGCCGTCGCCAGCGCGTTCTGGTTGCTGGACAAGTGCTGGAACCTGCGCGTGAAGTTGGACAGGCCAATCAGCACGCCGCTGAGGATCATCACCGCAATGATGACCTCGATCAGCGTCATGCCTGAACGTCGCACCCGTCGCTCCATCACACCGCCCGTGTCCATCCGTTGAATTGTCGCCATGGCGCAAGGGTCCACGCCAGCCCTGTGCGCCCTGATTCACGGGCTCCGTCACCCACCGTCACCCGCGCCCGGCCGCCCGCCAGCGGCCCCCGGCCAGTCTGCCCACCCAGCGGGGGCGGTGGTATCTTCCATCCTCCGCCGCCGACGGCGGCCACTACCCCACGGGGCCCATGGGCGTCATCGCCACGCTGCTTCCACTCGATCGCTGCCTCCAGCGCGTGCATACCGCGGTGCGGGGCCAGCACACCGTCGCCCCCTGCCAGGGGTGGGACGACCTCTTTGCGGCCTGTGGCCGTGAACCCGTGCACCTCGCGGTGATCGACCTGTTCGCCGACGGCGCCGCGAGCTTCGAGCGGGTGCGCCAGCTCCGCACGCGCTTTCCGCGGCTCACGCTCATCGCCTACGTCACCGCCACGCCGCAGCGTTCGCGCGACCTGTTCGACGCGGGGCGTGCCGGGCTCGACGGCCTGCTGCTCACGGACCTCGACGACTCACCGCAGGCCGTGCGCGCCGTCGTGGAGCAGGCCGAGGCGCGCGGCGTCGCCGCACTCCTGCGGCACCGCCTCGCCGACATGGACCCGATTGCGCGCGACACCATCCTGATTGTCGTCACGCGGGCGCACCTGCGGCTCACGTCGCACCGGCTCTCCGAGACGCTCTCCGTCCCCAAGGCCATCCTGCTCGAGAAGCTGCGCGCCGAGCGCCTGCCCGCGCCGCAGAAGCTCATCGGCTGGGGACGGCTCATCGTCGCGGGCCAGATGCTCGACGACCCCAAGCGCAGCGCCGACGGCATTGCGCGCGCCCTCGATTTCCCCTCCGGCTCGGCGTTCCGCAACATGTGCCAGCGCTACGTCGGGGCCACCCCGCTCGAGATCCGTGACAAGGGCGGGGCCCGGTATGTGGCCGCGCAGTTCCTGCGCGCCATCGGACGCCCCGAACTCGCCCTCGGCCTCGAGGAATAATAGGCACCCCGTGAAATTCAAGACCATCATCGAGCCGTTCCGCATCAAGACGGTCGAGCCCATCCGGCAGACCACCGAGGCGGAGCGGGTCGAGGCGCTGCGCGCCGCGCACTACAACGTCTTCAAGCTGAAGGCCGAGGACGTCCTCATTGACCTGCTGACCGACTCGGGCACGGGTGCGATGTCGGTGTACCAGTGGGCCGGCATGATGCGCGGCGACGAGTCCTACGCGGGCGCCCGCTCGTTCCTCGCCTTTGAGCGCGCCGTGCACGACATCACGGGCTTCACGCACGTCATCCCCACGCACCAGGGACGCGCGGCCGAGCACATCCTGGCCAGCGCCATGCTGAAGCCCGGCGACATCGTGCCCAACAACACGCACTTCGACACGACGCG
>Ga0315271_10000034_pt1 | contig 55449 bp, 48 predicted proteins | sample C3_top_MG_FD_204664 | JGI IMG/M metagenome (GOLD analysis project Ga0315271, IMG submission 204664) | Sediment microbial communities from Yellowstone Lake, YNP, Wyoming, USA - C3_top | ecosystem: Environmental > Aquatic > Freshwater > Lake > Sediment | place: USA: Wyoming | collected 2017-08-01
AGCTGCATGCACATGTTGTCGACGATGCGGTCCTCGAACTCGACCTTGCCGTCATAGTCCTTGGCGACCGTCCGACAGCTCTCGAGGAACAGGCCGTCCGAGAGCTTCATGATGTTGGCCTTGTGCACCGCGGTCACCTTGTGACGACCGTTGTTGACCGCGTACTCGAAGGCGAACCGGGCGATCCGCTCCGACGCCTCCCGCGTGATGATCTTGATGCTCTCGGCCGCGTCGCGGCCCACCATGTGCTCGATGCCCGCGTACAGGTCCTCGGTGTTCTCGCGGACGATGACGAGGTCGACGTCGTCGTAGCGCGTCTTGAGGCCCTTGATGGAGCGGGCGGGCCGAAGGTTCGCGTACAGGCCGAGCACCTGGCGCAGCGTCACGTTGACGCTGCGGAAGCCCGAGCCGACCGGCGTGGTGATGGGCCCCTTGAGGGCGACCTTGTTGCGCCGGATGCTCTCGAGCACGTGCTCCGGGAGCGGGGTTCCGTACTGCGCCATGACGCCCTCTCCGGCGTCCTGGACCTCCCAGTCAAACGCGACGCCTGAGGCGTCAAGGACACGGCGGGTGGCTTCCGCCAGCTCGGGACCGATGCCGTCGCCGGGGATGAGGGTGACTCGGTAGGGCATGGACCGATTGTAGCGAGCCGGTCACCCCCGCACCGGTCGCCAATCGGACCGGGCACCGGGTGCCGTTGCGCCCGTCGTGGCGAAATCGCGGGCGATCGCGCCCTCGGAGGGCCGGTTGTCCCGTCTCCGGGCGACCACCGGGCCAACGGGGCCGGAGCCCGGCGGGGCTATGATCGGGGTCCTGAAATCCCCGCCGTCAGGGATCGGCCCTGCCCGTCGCCCGGAGGTCTCGCCCGTCGCGTGAAGATCCACGAAGCCGACGCCAAGTCGCTGCTGGTCGCCCAGGGCCTGCCGGTGCCCGCCTGGGCCGTCGCCCGCACGCCAACCCAGGCCCGCGAGGCCGCCGTCCGGTTCCTGGCCGACCCGGCCAACGCAACCAAGAAGGTCGTCATCAAGGCGCAAGTGCTTGTCGGCGGCCGGGGCAAGGCCGGCGGCGTCAAGCTCGCGTCCACCGCGGACGAGGCCGAGGACGTCGCGGCGCAGATCCTCGCCCTCGAGATCAAGGGGCTGCCCGTCCGGCGTGTACTGGTCGGCCCTGCCGCGGAGATCGTCAAGGAGTACTACCTCTCGGTGCTGCTGGACCGGGCGACCAAGCGCCTCATGTTCATCGGCTCGGCCGAGGGTGGGGTGGAGATCGAACAGGTCGCGGTCGAGAACCCGGGCGCGATCGTCTACGAGCACGTGGACCCGCTGCTCGGGCTGCCGGACTTCGCGGCCCGCGAGCTCGCGTTCAAGGTCGGCTTCGGGGCCCACTGGAAGGCGGGCGCAGCGATCGCGAAGGGCCTGCTCAAGACCATGCTCGCGAACGACGCGGACCTCGTCGAGATCAACCCGCTGGCGGTCATCCGCGAGCACAACGCGGACGGAACACCCGTCGAGCGCCTCGTCTGCCTCGACGCCAAGATCACGCTCGACGACTCGGCCCTCGCCCGCCACCCCGGGCTCGAGGAGCTCCGGGACCTCGACGCGGAGGACCCGGCGGACGTGGAGGCACGCCGCTACGACCTCACGTTCATCAAGCTCGACGGCGACATCGGCTGCATGGTCAACGGCGCGGGCCTCGCCATGACGACGATGGACCTCGTCAACCGCGCGGGCGGGCAGCCGGCGAACTTCCTCGACATCGGCGGCGGCGCGAAGGCCGATCGCGTGGCGGCCGCGATGCGGCTGATCCTCGAGGATCCGGCCGTCAAGGCGATCCTCGTGAACATCTTCGGCGGCATCACCCGGGGTGATGAGGTCGCCAAGGGCCTGATCGAGGCGCGTGCGCAGCAGGTGCGCGACGTGCCGATGGTGGTGCGGATCGTGGGCACGAATGCGGCCGAGGCCGCGGCACTGCTGGAGGCGGCGCACTTCGTCACCGCGGCCAGCCTGGACGAGGCGGCGGCCAAGGCCGTCGCAGCGGCGAAGGGAGTCGCGGCGTGAGCATCCTGATCGGGCGGGACACCCGTCTCGTCGTCCAGGGCATCACCGGGCGCGAGGGCGAGTTCCACAGCCGCGCGATGCTCGAGTACGGCACCCCGCTCGTCGCGGGCGTGACCCCGGGCAAGGGCGGCCTCATGGCGCTCGACGGCAAGGTTCCGGTGTTCGACACCGTCGCCGAGGCCGTCCGCCAGACCGGCGCCAACACCTCGTGCATCTTCGTGCCGGCGGGCGGCGCCCCGGACGCGGTGCTCGAGTCGGTCGCTGCGGGCGTCAAGGTGATCTTCTGCATCACCGAGGGGATCCCGGCGCTGGACATGATCCCGGTGGTCGAGATGGTCCGCCTCGCGGGCGCCCAGCTCATCGGGCCCAACTGCCCCGGCGCCACGTCGCCCGGCAGCGCCAAGGTCGGCATCATCCCCGGGTCCATCCACCGCGAGGGCCGCGTCGGTGTCGTCTCGCGCTCGGGCACGCTCACCTACGAGGCGGTCCAGGCCATGACAGACGCCGGCCTCGGCCAGTCCACCTGCGTGGGCATCGGCGGCGACCCGGTGATCGGGACGCAGCACATCGACGTGCTCAAGCTCTTCGCCGAGGACCCGGACACCGACGCGCTGGTCCTGATCGGCGAGATCGGCGGGTCGGCCGAGGAGGAGGCGGCAGCCTGGGCCGCCGAGCACCTGCCCGACATGCCCAAGGTGGCGTTCATCGCCGGCCGGACGGCACCCGAGGGCAAGCGCATGGGCCACGCCGGCGCCATCATCTCCGGCGGCAAGGGCACGGCGGCATCGAAGGTGACAGCGCTCGAGGCGGCGGGCTTCCGCGTCGCGGGCTCCCCCACCGAGCTCCCGGCCCTCCTGCGCGAGGCCGGCTACCGGGGCTGACGCCCCGCGCCGCTTGGGGGACCTGCACATGGGCAGCCTGATGGACCTGATCGCCGGCGACCAGCGCGATATCGTGCTGGCGCTCGCGGTCGAGGACATTGCCGCGTTCAGCGATCCAGACCGCTTCACCGCCCACCTCTCGCTGGGCGGCGGTCTCGACCCGACGTGGCTCGACATGTTCAGCGAGGCCGTGCGCGACGCGACCGGACTCGGCGACCCCATCGACTTCCTCGACGCCCGGACCGAGGTGGACGGTACCGCGGCGACAACGGAGCGGATCGTCGAGCGCGTGGACCCGGGCTGGGTAGCGGCCGTCGCCGCCGTCACGGACGACCATCTCGGGGCGATCGCCGGTCGGTGGATCGCGCTGCTTGAGGAGGATCAGGGCGAGCGGCTGCCGCGCGAGGAGAAGCCCTGGATCCGCGATCTGGCGGGCAGGGTGGTCGCGTTCTGCCGGGCGTCGACCGGTGCAGGGGTCGTGATCTTCGCCTGGGGGTTCTAGCGCGTCCCAGAAAGGGCGTCATGAGCAACGCGTCGGCGTTCCCGCCGTTGGCCGAGGTGCCGAGCGACGGATTCTGGGGAGCGGCCGCAGCGCCGCTGCACACCGCCTTTGCGGTCTTCAACCGCTGGTTCATGGTGCCCGCGCACCACGCAGGGCTCGGCGCCTGGGTTTCGACCCCGGTCGGCGGCTGGATCCTCCTGCTCCGGGTGCGCGGCCGGAAGAGCGGCGTCATGCGCGAGGCCCCGCTCAACTACGTGGTCGAGGGCGGCGCCGTCTGGGTGATGGCGGGCTTCGGGCCGCGGACCGAGTGGTACCGGAACCTGCTCGCCGACCCGGCGGTTGAGGTCCGCCTGCCCGGCCGCCGATACGCCTGCACGGCCGATGAGGTCCGCGACCCGGCCGTCCGCGCCCGCATCATCCCGCGTCTCGTCCGGGCCACGGGCCTGCCCGGGACGATGGTCGTGCCCTCGCCTTGGACCGCGCCCGACGAGGAGATCCTCGACGCCGTGCCGTGGGTGCCGCTCCTCCGGATCCGCGCCCGTGACGGCACGCCGATCGAGGCGGGGGCAGACGACCCGGGCGGGTACGGCTGGGTCTGGCGCCAGGCGATCGCCCTCGCCGCGACGCTCCTCGCCTGGCGGCTGGTCAGGGGACTCGTCAGGCTGCCATGACCGTCTGTGCGCAAAGACAGCCTCACCGCTCAGGCGAGACGCCGGCTCAGAGGGAGCTCGGCCGCCCGGCGCGGACTGTCTGTGCGCAAAGACGGAGCGCCCCTCGCGGGACCCGACGCGCCTTGGGTCAGTAGCCGAGCGCCGCCCAGGCAGGACCGCCTGGCGCCTCGATCAGCTCCACGAGGACGCCCTGGCATGAGCGCGGGTGCAGGAACGCGACCGGCCCCTCTGCGCCCTTGCGGGCCACGCTGTCGATCAGCTCGATGCCGTCCATCGCCAGGCGCATCAGCGCCTCCGAGATGTTCGGGACCTCGAAGCAGACGTGGTGGAACCCCTCGCCCTTGTTCGCGAGGAAGCGCGCGACGCCGGTGGTGTCGTCGTCGGGCTGGACGAGCTCGATCTTGCTCTCCCCCACCGGGAGGAAGGCGATGGTGACGCGGTCGTGCTCGATGGGCAGGACGAGCTCCACCGGGAGCCCGAGCATGTCGCGCCAGAGCCCGAGCGAGGCGTCGATGCTGCGAACGACGACGGCGACGTGATGGACCTTGCCGAGCTTGCGGACGTTCGCGGGGACGTCACTCGCATGCTCGCGAGCGGGATGCCGGGGTTCGCTCATGCTGTCCTCCGCGGGCGCGGCGCCCGGCTGCTCTCCGGTGAGGATGACGACGAGGGGCGGACTGCCGATCCTCCGCCGGCTCTCGATGGCGCCGACGAGGATGTCACACGCGGTCGCCCATGCGTCGGGGTCAGCCCTGGCAAGGCGACCCGGATTGCGCCAGGCGACCACGGTCAGCCGGGGGACGTCCACTCCTCCCGTGATGAGATCCTCGAGGGCGTCCCAGTTGCGGCCCCACCAGTCCGGGAATGCCAGTCCTGTGGCGAACGCGGCAAGCACACCACCCTTGTCGGCGGGTCCGTCCAGGACGGCGACCGTCGCACCCGCGGTCCGCGCCTCATCCGTGACCCGCTCGGTATCGGCGTCGCTCAGGACCAGCGGACCGTCGGCAACGCCCCGCAGGATCGCCCCGATGCTCGGCGTCATGGCCAGATCCTCCGGAAGCTCGCGTAGTGGTCGTCGGTGTAGTACTGCTCCCCCGCTCCGCCGGTCACGATGCGCCTCGTGCCGCGGTCTGCGGAACCTGGCGTCGGCACCGTGTATTCGTGGTAGTAGCCGGACGCTCGCCTGGGCAGGACGCCCTCGCGATTCTGGAACACCACGCCATCCTGCGAATAGGCGTACGGACCGCCGGCGGCGATCTTGCCCAGAATGGTGCGCGCCTCGCGCGGCAGGTCGGCGGCTGCGACGATCGGCAGACCGCTGAGCGGATCGACCGACGGACCGGTCGGGTCAGGCGTTGGGCTGGCGACCGGGGATGAAGCCGTCTGGGCCGCGGCGGAAGCGCCAGACGGCGAGGCGGTGGCGCCCCATGGAGCGCAACCGGCGAGGACAGCCGCGATCAGCCACAGGCCGAGGACGAGGGTGCCGATCGGGTGCGCGTGGCCGCCCTGCCGGCGGCGGAGCCTCATACGGTGATCAGCTCGCGGTGGACGCCCCACACGGAACGGAGCCGGTCGGAGATCTCGCCCACGGTGGCGTAGGCGGCCACGGCCTCGATGATGGGCTCCATCAGGTTGCCAGCGCCGCGCGCCTCGGCCTCGAGCCGCGCCAGAGCGGCGGCCCACGCAGCGGGGTCGCGCTCGGCGCGGACGCGCCGGAGACCCGCGACCTGGCGGCGCTCGCCCTCCGGGTCGATGCGCAGCAGCGCCGGTCTCGCGCCGGGCTCGTCGTCGCGGAACTTGTTCACGCCCACGACGATTCGGTCGCTGCGCTCGATCTCGCGCTGGACGCGGTACGCCGACTCCTGGATCTGCCGCTGCTGGAACCCGGACTCGATCGCGGCGAGCGTGCCGCCCATCGCGTCGATCTCGTCGAGGTACGCGGTCGCGGCCGCTTCGAGCTGGTCCGTCAGCGACTCCACGTACCAGCTGCCGGCGAGCGGGTCGGGCGTCTCGGTGACGCCGGCCTCGTAGGCGATGACCTGCTGGGTGCGGAGCGCGAGCCGCGCGGACTCCAGGGTGGGGAGCGCCAGCGCCTCGTCGCGGGAGTTGGTGTGCAGGCTCTGCGTCCCGCCGAGGACCGCGGCCAGGGCCTGCAGCGTCGTGCGCACGACGTTGTTGTCGATCGACTGGGCGGTCAGGCTCGAGCCCGCCGTCTGGGTGTGGAAGCGGCACATCATCGACTTGGGGTTCTTGGCCCCGAACCGCTCCTTCATGATCCTCGCCCACATCCGGCGGGCGGCGCGGAACTTCGCGACCTCCTCGAACAGCTCGGACCAGGCGGCGAAGAAGAACGAGAGCCGCGGCGCGAAGTCGTCGACCGCAAGACCGCGGGCAGCGGCGGCCTCGACGTACGCGATGCCGTCCGACAGCGTGAAGGCCAACTCCTGGGCCGCAGTCGCCCCTGCCTCGCGCATGTGGTAGCCGCTGATGCTGATCGTGTTCCACCTGGGGAGCTCACGGGACGCGAATTCGAAGACGTCCGTCACGAGGCGCATCGACTGGCGCGGAGGGTAGATCCAGGTCCCGCGGGCCACGTACTCCTTGAGGATGTCGTTCTGGGTGGTGCCGGACACATTCGCGCGCGCGACCCCCTGCCGCTCGGCCGCGGACACGTAGAGGGCAAGAACGATGGGCGCCGTGGCGTTGATGGTCATCGACGTGCTGACGGTGCCCAGCGGGATCCGATCGAAGAGCACCTCCATGTCGGCGAGCGAGCTGACCGGCACGCCGACCCGGCCCACCTCGCCCTCGGCCTCGGGCGCGTCGGAGTCGTAGCCCATCTGGGTCGGCAGGTCGAACGCGACCGAGAGTCCCGTCTGGCCCTGCTCGAGCAGGTAGCGGAAGCGCTCGTTCGTCTCGGCGGCGGTGGCGAAGCCCGCGTACTGGCGCATGGTCCAGAAGCGCGAGCGATACATCGTGGCCTGGACGCCGCGGGTGAACGGGTACTCGCCCGGCAGGCCGAGATCGCGCGCAGGGTCGAGGCCGGCCGTGTCAGCCTCGGTGTACACGTCGGCAATCGGGAGCTCAGACGTCGTCGTGAACTCCGCCTTCCGCTCCGCCGAGGCGGCCACCGTCTTGGCTCGGGTGGTGGCCCGCCAGCGCTCGAGCCCGGGGTCCCCTGCCCCGCTCGCGCCAGCCCCGTCGCCCGCGCCGGCCGTCTTCGCCTCGTCGTTCACCCGTACCTCCGTCAGCTGATCACCACCAGCAGGTCGCCGATCTCGATATTGACACCAACCGCCACACCGACGCGGTCGATCGTGCCATCTCTCGGCGCGCGAAGCTCGTTCTGCATCTTCATGGCCTCGACGACCAGCAGCTGCTGCCCCGCTGTCACCTGGTCGCCGACCTTGATCGACACGGCCACGACCTTGCCCGGGATGATCGCCTTGACCTGGAGCGGCCCGCTGTGGGCGCTGGCCGCCCGACCCTGGCTGGCGCGCTCGCGGAGGGACGCGATCCGCTCCGCCTCCGTCTCGACGATGAAGCGGAACCCGTCAACGAGCACCTCTCGGGAGCGGGTGCCGCCCTCGCCCGGCCCTTCGGGCTCGAGGATGACGCGGGTGGGCGTCCCGTCCTCAGTGAGCAGGTGCCGTCCGCCGCCGAGGGATCGGATCCCGACATCGCGAGGCTCGCCATCGACGAGGATCTGTCTTTGCGCAAGGACACTTGGCTTCGCGGCACTGCCGGGCGCGATCGCCGCTCCGCCGAGCGGGCCTGTGCCCACCGACGGGTTCGTCATGTGCAGCGGCTCGGGCGCCGGCGCGATGCGGAGCGCGGGCTCGTCGCCGGTGCGCGAGACCGCGCCGAGGCGCACGCGAACCGCGCGAGGGTCCGTGACCATTGGCGGCGTCGCTGGACGGCCCGTGCCGTTGTCGATCAGATCGGCCATCGGTCTGCTCCCTGTGCGCGACCGCCGTTGCGCCACCCGTTGTGACCCGCGGGCTTCGGCCCGCCATCCCACGCCAATGCCTCCGACGCTCGCATCCCCACCGGCGCGTCGCCGGCAGCAATTGAGGCAAGACCGGCGGCGAGCAGCGCGCGGTGGACGGCCTCCGCGCGAGCGCCCTCGCCGTCCCAGTGCTCGTCGACCCAGCCGGTCGAGAGCCGCGCCTCGCGAAATGCGTCGCTCGTCGCAACGACACGGTGGAACGGGAGCGTCGTCTGGACGCCGCCGATCTCGGTCTCGTCAAGCGCACGCCGCAATCGGTCAATCGCCATGTCGCGGTCGTGCGCGTGGACCATCAGTTTGGCGATGAGGTTGTCGTAATCGGCGGGGACACGATCGCCCGCCTCGATGTGCGTGTCCACGCGGACGCCGGGACCCGATGGCATGACCCACCTCCCGACTCGCCCCGGCGTGGGCGCGAAGGCGCGCGCGGGATCCTCGGCGGAGATGCGCACCTCGATCGCGTGGCTCGACGGTGTCGCAGCCTGCTCCCCTGCCGCGATGACCTCGGGACTGAGCGGTCGGCCCGCCGCGATCCGGAACTGCTCGCGGACGATGTCCACGCCGGACACCATCTCCGTGACGCCGTGCTCCACCTGGAGCCGAGTGTTCACCTCGAGGAACCAGAAGTTCCCGTCAGGATCGTGGAGGAACTCGCACGTCGCGGCATTGCGCAGACCAGCGGCTGCGCCCATCGTGATGGCGAGGCCGTGCAGATGGCGACGCTGCTCCTCGGTGAGGCCGGGGGCCGGGGCCTCCTCGACGAGCTTCTGGTGACGGCGCTGCAGCGAGCAGTCGCGCTCGCCCAGCGCGACGACGTGGCCGTGGTTGTCGGCGAGGAGCTGCACCTCGATGTGGCGAGCCGGCAGGATCTCGCGCTCCAGATAGACCGAGCCGTCGCCAAACGCCGAGAGCGCCTCGCGCGACCCAGAAACGAGGGCGGCGCCGAGGTCCTCCGCGTGGACGACGCGTCGCATGCCGCGACCGCCACCGCCGGCGGCGGCCTTGACCAGCAGCGGGAAGCCGATCTTCCGCGCGGTGGCGATGAGCTCCTTCACCTTGTCCGGGTGGTCAACGGGCGCGGGCTCGAGTGTGCCCGGCACCGACGGGACGCCGACCTTCGCGGCGAGGCGCCGCGCGTGGAGCTTGTCGCCGAGTTCCTCGATGGCGTCGGAGGAGGGACCCACAAAGACGATGCCCGCCCCCTCGGCCGCGCGGGCGAACGCGGCCCGCTCGGCGAGGAACCCGTAGCCCGGGTGGATCGCTTCCGAGCCCGTGGACCTTGCCGCCTCGATGACGGCGTCGATGCGCAGGTAGCTCTCCGACGGCGCCGGCGGGCCGAGCCGCACCGCGATGTCCGCAAGCCGGACGTGGGCGGCCTCCGCGTCGGCGTCGCTGTAGACCGCGACCGCCTCCATGCCCATCTCCTGACAGGCGCGGATGATCCGGACGGCGATCTCGCCACGATTGGCGATGAGCACGCGCCGGAAGGGTGCTTCCTTGATGGTCATCGGATGCTCCCCGCAAGGGCGTCTTTACGCAAAGACGAACGGCACGACTCAGAGCGGGATGTTGCCATGTTTCTTCCGCGGGTTCGTGTCTCGCTTGTCGGCCAGGATCTCCAGAGCTCGCACGAGTCTGGGGCGCGTCTCGCGAGGGAAGATCACCTCGTCGATGTACCCGCGGGCCGCGGCAACGTACGGATTGGAGAACTCCGTCTCATACTCCGCGACCAGGCGCCTGCGCTCCGCTGCCGGATCCTCGGCCGCGGTGATGGCGTCCTTGAAGATGATGTTGACCGCGCCCTCCGCGCCCATCACGGCGATCTCAGCCGTGGGCCAGGCGAAGTTGAGGTCGCCGCGGATGTGCTTGCTGCTCATGACGTCGTAGGCGCCGCCGTAGGCCTTGCGCGTGATCACGGTCACCTTCGGCACCGTCGCCTCGCAGTAGGCGTAGAGCAGCTTCGCGCCGTGCTTGATGATCCCGCCATGCTCCTGCGCCACGCCGGGCAGGAACCCGGGCACGTCAACGAACGTGACGATCGGAACGTTGAAGGCGTCGCACGTGCGGACGAAGCGGGCCGCCTTGATCGACGCGTCAATGTCGAGCGCGCCGGCGAGGACCTGCGGCTGTTGCGCAACGATTCCGACCGACCGACCGCCGATCCGCGCGTACCCGATGAGGATGTTCCCCGCCCACTCGGGCTGGATCTCGAGGAAGCCCGCGTCGTCCACGATCCGTCGCAGGACGTCGTGCATGTCGTAGGGCCGCGACGGATCGTCTGGCACCACGGTGTCAAGCTCCGGGTCCATGCGATCGCCGGGGTCGCGCGTCGGGGCGAGCGGCACGTCCGCGAGGTTGTTCTGCGGCAGATGGGAGAGCAGCGCCTTCACATACTCGAGCGCCTCGGCCTCGTCCTTGGCCGCGAGATGCGCAACTCCGCTGCGCGCGGTGTGCACGCTTGCGCCGCCGAGCGCCTCGGAATCGACTTCCTCATGGGTTACGGCCTTCACCACGTTGGGCCCGGTGACGAACATGTAACTCGTCCCCTCGACCATGATCGTGAAGTCCGTCATCGCGGGCGAGTACACCGCGCCGCCGGCGCATGGGCCCATGATCACTGAGATCTGCGGGATGACTCCGGACGCAAGGACGTTGCGCAGGAAGATCTCGGCATACCCGCCGAGCGAGGCGACGCCCTCCTGGATCCGCGCCCCGCCGGAATCGTTGAGCCCGATGACCGGGGCCCCGACCTTCATCGCGAGATCCATGATCTTGCAGATCTTCTCGGCATAGGCCTCCGACAGCGAGCCGCCGAATACCGTGAAGTCCTGGCTGAAGACGAAGACGAGCCGACCGTCCACCGTGCCGTGGCCCGTGACCACGCCGTCGCCGAGGAAGTGCTGCCGGTCCAGGCCGAACTCCGTGGCACGGTGGGTGACGAATGCGTCCAGCTCCACGAATGAGCCCGGATCGAGCAGGAGGTCGAGGCGCTCGCGCGCCGTCAGCTTGCCCCATGCATGTTGGCGTTCGATCCGAACTGGACCTCCGCCTTGCTGCGCCTCGGCGCGCATCCGCTCGAGACGCTCGATCCGCTCCGCATTGGTGGACACGCCAGGCGTACCTCCGGTGTGGGCCAGCGTCTTTGTACAAAGACGTCGGGGGTGTGGCACATGATAGGCGTCCGGGTCCACCAGGAGGCGAGAGCCGGATGGCATCGGGCCGGTCGCCGGTGATCCGGCCGCGCAGGGGTCGCGCGGACGGGAGGGGACTGCGTGATCGGGGCATGAACAGGATGTGAATCCCTCGATGACAGAGCGCCCCTCGCGCACGATCGCGCGCTAGATATCCACATTACGGTGCACAACTCGGACCCGGTGTGGAAAACGCGCCACCGCAGAATTGCGTCGCGCTGTAGCATTCCCCCACTTCTGCTTCGCACTCGCGGATCGCAGACCAGCCGAGGTGACGCCCTTGACGCACGTGATCGCGATCGCCAACCAGAAGGGCGGCGTCGGCAAGACGACGACCGCGATCAATCTCGCTGGCGCGCTCGCCGAGGAAGGGCGCCGCGTCCTCCTCATCGACATGGACCCGCAGGCGAACCTGACGGCGGGCGTGGGCATCAACCTCAACACCGTCGGGCACTCCATGGCCGACGTGCTCGCGGATGGGCGCGCAACCCTGACCGATGTCATCCTCCCGACCGAGACGGCGGGCATCGACGTCGCACCGGCGCACATCGACCTCGCGAGCACCGAGGGTGAGCTGTTCACGGCGCTCGGCCGTGAGTCGATCCTCCGGGAGGCGATGCGCGAGGCGATTGACCCCTACGACTACGTCCTCATCGACTGCCCGCCCAACCTGGGCCTGCTCACGGTCAACGGCCTCGTCGCCGCCGACAGCGTGATCATCCCGGTGCAGACGCAGTTCTACGCGATGAAGGGGCTGAACAACCTGGTCAAGGTGATCAGCGCCATCCGCCAGAAGCTCAACCGCAACCTGCGGATCCTGGGCCTGCTGCCGACGTTCTTCGACGGGCGCACCAACCTCGCGCGGGACATGCTCGACGAACTGCGAACCGTCGGCGACCACCACGTCTTCAACTGCATCATCCGGACCAGCGTGAAGCTGGGAGAGGCGCCACTCGTCGGCCGGCCGATCACCTCGTACGCGGGTTCATCGGAAGCGGCCAAGACGTACCGCGAGCTCGCCCGGGAGGTGATCGAGCTTGGCCAGAACTGACTTCCGCGCCGCGGCCGCGCGGCGACTATCCGAGGAGCGCGAGCTCTCCCCCGCCATCGTCAGCCTGCTCTCGTCCGAGACGACCCATCGGTCCACCGGCGTCAAGGTGGTGCCGATCGATCGGATCGAGCCGAACCCCCAGAACCCGCGCCTCGCATTCGACGAGGAGACCCTGGGCGAGCTGGCGGCGTCAATCCGCGAGCACGGCGTGCTCCAGCCGATCCTCGTCCGTCCGATCGACGAGAACCGCTTCCAGCTCATCGCCGGCGAGCGTCGCTGGCGAGCGTCGAAGATCGCAGGACACAGCACCATCCCGGCCCTCGTCGAGGACATCGACGACGCCACGGCGCTCGAGATCTCGATCATCGAGAACCTCCAGCGCGAGGACATCTCCCCTCTCGACGAGGCGGTGATGTACGACCGGATGATCAAGGAGCACGGCTACAGCATCCGGCGCCTGGCCGAGAAGCTCGGCAAGGACAAGGGCTACCTAGAGAACCGACTCCGGCTGGCCGACGCCCCGCCCGAGGTGCGGGCGCTCGTGTCTTTGCGCAAGGACACCCTGTCCCACGCGTATGAGCTCATGAAGGTCACCGACCCCAAGAAGCGCAAGCGGCTGGCCGAGGCCGTCGCCCGCAACGAGCTCTCCCTGGTCAAGCTCCGCGAGCGGATCGAAGGGCGACCGGCCCGCCAGGCCGAGGCCGAGGCCGACGTGCCCGAGGTCCCGGCAGTCGCCGCCGCGCAGCCCGCCCCCGAGCCGGCACCGGCTGTCGTCGGGGCGGTCGAGGTGGGCTGGGCGTCCGGCACGGCCCCCGAGGCGCTCAAGGATGACAGCCTGCACTCCGCCAAGACCCAGCTCAACGAGGCCGTCGAGGACCTTCTGGGCGTGATCCGCGACCCCCGTCTGCTCGAGAACATCGGGTCGGTGGACCGCGCCAACCTGGCGAAGTACCTGACCATCGCCAAGCTCCGCCTGGAGAACGCGATTGCCGTCGTCAAGAGCGGCGACCCGGACCGGTAGCGCCCAACCACGGGGGCTCAGCCTCCCTGACTGGCCAGACAGCTCGAGATGCAACGAGGCCGGCGCCAATGGCGCCGGCCTCGTTCTTCGTTCTGGTGCCCGGCGGTCCGGGCGAGGGCTCAGTGCCCGGTCGGGTTCTTCGCGTGACCGTTCGCGTGGGCCTTGCCAGCGGCGGCGTGCGAGTTGCCCGAGTTGCCGTGGGTCTTCGTGCCGGCCGCGTCAGACGCCGCGGGGGTGATCCCGCAGGACGCCGGCGTGACCGTCGCCCAGTCGAAGCCGACCGATGACGCGTCCAGATGCGCCACGCACGAGACGAAGGCGCCATGGTTCGGGAAGCCCGACGGGGTCGGCATCTGCGCCGCCGTCGAGACGAGGGTGCCGTGCGTGTCGGCGCTCGAGCTGGGCTCGGGGCTCGACGGCGCCGCGGCGCTGTCCGACGGGGAGGGGCTCCCCGACGGTTCAGCCGAGTCGCTCGACTCAGGGCTCTCGGACGGCTCAGCGGACTCGCTGGCCTCGGGGCTCTCGGACGGGTCAGCAGCGGCCGACGGGTCCGTGTTTGCCGCAACGTTGTGGGACGAGGCGGGGTTCATGGACGGCGTGGCGGCGAAGACCGCGCCCGCGGAGATGGCAAGCACCGCGAGGGCGATGCCGAGACCTCGGAAGCGTCGAAGAATGGTTGACATGAGACGTTGGTGTCCTCCAAGCGTGGTGCCGGCTGTGCCGTACCTTAGCTGATGTGTAAGGCAAAGCGTTAGGAGTACGGTAGTCCGGCAGGCCACTGGGCCCTTTGGGGGTGCGACCGCGCACCACCTGGTTTCATCCTTACAGAGGCGCGTAAGGACCCGAAGGTTTCACCTGCCCCCGAAGTCAGGCGACGACACCCAGCGCATTGACCCACGCGACCACCAGGAGCGCGAGCCCGACTGCCTGGACCTCGAAGGCGATCTCCCTCGCGACCGGTCCCCGTCGGGCCACCAGGACCCCGAGGACCGCCCCGCCCACCGGTATCAGGGCAACGCCGACGGCAACCGTGAGCCACGTCCCGCTCGCCCCCAGCATCGACCCGGACCCGACGGCGATGATCGCCACGAGCAGCTGGAGCAAAAGGGTCACGATGGCGGCGGCGAGCGGGCCGAGGGCGACCGCGAGCGAGGTGACGCCGGATGCCCTGTCACGCTCGATGTCCACCGCCGAGTTGCTGATGGCGAGGGCCGCCCCGGCCAGGGCCGCGATCGGGACCAGCACCCCGAAGGCGGGCGGCAGGGCCCCAGCGGCGCCGAGCCACCCGTAGACCGGCAGCAGCGGGACCCCGACCGCGAGCGGCAGCCACGAGATCCGGGTGCCCTTCGCGAGGAGGTCGTACCAGCCGCCGATCGCGAGGACCACCAGCGCGAGGAGCACCAGCATCGGCCCCCCGCCGAGGAGGCCGAGGAGCAGTCCCCCGCCCGCGGCGGTCATCGCCACCGCGCGTGCGGCAGTCGGTCGGACGAGGCCGTCAGGGATGGGCTTGCGGCGCCCGGCGGCCCGATCGACGGGCGCGTCCACGATGTCGTTGAGGGCGCCGATCGCGAACTGGAGCAGGGCCATCGAGACGCCGAGGACGAGTGCACGGGCCGGCACCGCGCCTGCGACGGTGGCGACGACCGCGACGACGAGCCCATCGAGGATCGAGGGGAAGGGATGGACCAGAACGGCTGTCGCGAGCGCGCGCCCGAGGATGGACGTCGGTACCGGGCGCTCGGGTGCCGCGGGACGGTCGACGACGGGCGCCGGGGCGGCGGTCGGCCGAGCGGTCCGCCTCGCGCGCGCCGGGGCCGGGACCGGTGTCACCGAGGATGCGGGCGGGGCCGAGACCGATCGCGACGGGGCGGCGGGCCGGGGTGCCGCCGACTCAGCCGGGGCCGGGTGCACCGAGGGCGAAGGCTCGGTCTCGTGGCGGCGCCATGTCCCAGCAGTCGCCGCCGGACGGGTCAGCGACGCACGGGTCTCGCCGGGAGGCGCCTCCCCGATCGGGTGAGCCTGCCGGAAGGGCGCCGCGGCCCTGCGGCGATCAGACGTAGACGAGCTCGTGGAACGAGGCGACGAGGTAATCGATCAGGCGGTCACGCCCGTCGACGACCTCGGCACGGATGCCGGGCACGAGGGCCCACAGCGCGACCGCCGGCACCATCAGGCGCCCCTGCGCGTCGCGACCGATCGTCGCGGGCGGGCCGCCACCAGAAGCGAACACCCGTTCGAATTCACGCTCGGTCAGCTTCGCTGCCGCGCGGAAGTCCGCGATCACGCGGATGACGCCACGGCGAAGGGCGACGTCGCGCATCATCTCGGCCGCCCAGATGTCAATCTGGGCGTCGGGCTGCTCCGCGAGGCGGGCGCGGTACTCGGTCGGGTCGGCTGAGAGGCCGGTGGCTCCCACGCAGGATCTCCAAGGGTGGGTCGATGTTGCCTGCAGGATGCCACAGACGGGGGTCAGCCCGTGGGGTCTCCAGCCGAATCGCCCTCGCGCAGGGTTCGCACGTAGGCGGCGCCGTCGCCCTGGCCCAGTTCGGGGCGCGCGCCCTCGGGCCAGTCATTGAACCACTCGGTGAGGCGCGCGAACCGGCGCCCCGGCTTCGGCGGGTCCGGGAAGTCCGCGGTCAGCGCGAGCAGGGCGGCCTCGACCTGGCGTGTGAGCGCCGCAACCGACTCGTGCGTCACCTTCGGACCGGGCATGATCGGCTCGCCGACGCGGACCCGGACCCCACGACGGAACGCGAGCCAGGACGTCCCGTTGACCGCAATCGGCACCACCGGCACGCCCGAGCGCAGGGCGAAGAACGCGGTCCCATCGGCCAGGGGCGTGAGCTCGCGCTCGCCGCGGTGAATCCTCCCCTCCCCCGCGATCACCACGATCCAGCCGCGCTCGAGCACGTGGCCCACACGCCGGGTCGTCGGCAGCAGGTCGGTCTTCTCCGGGCGGTACGGGATGCTGAACCCGGCCCACGACATCAGCCGGTTGCGCGCGCCCACGCTCATATCCGCCTCCTTCGGGCCGAACATCGCGTAGTGCGGGCGCACCGGCAGGATGGCGAGCAGGACCAGCGGATCGGTCCAGTTGAGGTGGTTGAAGCAGTAGATGGCCGGGCCGGTCGCCCAGTGCTCGCGTCCCTCGACTCGGATCCGCAGCAGCCCGCCGAGCACGATCCGGCAGGCGAGGCGGAGCAGGCGCACGCGGAAGCCGCGGTACTGCGGTTCGGGGAGGAGCGGCTCGGGCACCGTCCGAGTATGGCGCGCGGCGCCGCGCGCGGAAGTCTCGGTTTGCGGGGCTCAGGCGGGCAGGGCGTCCGGATCCACGTCGGCCAGGCGCTCGATGACGAGGTCCGCGGCCTCGAATGCGGCGTCGGCCGCAAGCACGGTCTGGCTCGGCACGAGGACCACGAAGGCCCCGGCGGCCTTGCCGGCGAGCACGCCGTTGGTCGAATCCTCGATGACGAGGCAGCGGGCCGGGTCCGCGCCCAGCTGTCGGGCGGCATGCTCGTACACGTCCGGCGCGGGCTTGCCGTGGGCGACGTCGTCGGACGAGACAACGGCGCCGAACGCGTCGCGCAGGCCGAGCAGGTCGAGCGAGGCGCTGATCACGTCGTGGTGCGACGACGACGCCAGCGCGATCGGGTACGAGCCCGCGATCCGCCGCACGGCCTCGCGCGCGCCCGCGACCACCTCGACCGAGCCCACGCGGAAGGCCGCGACCACGCCCGACACGATCGCCTCCTGGATCTCTTCGGCCGACTCGTCGAGGCGGAGTCGGTCGCGCATGGTGGACGACCACTGGCGCGAGTTCGCGCCCATCACCGCACGCTGGTCGAACTCGGTCCATGGCCGGCCTCGCTCCGCGGCGAACGCCAGGCGCACTTCGTTCCAGCGGTGCTCGCTGTCCACGAGCACGCCGTCCATGTCGAAGAGCACGGCGTCGAACCGCCGGGAGGGTTTGGGCATGGGCCAAGGGTAGCAACCGCAGGCCGGACGGGCCGCACCGTCGGGACCCTCGACCTGCGCTGATCGCGACACGGTGCGCCAGAATGGGCGGGGCCGATGGCCGGGAGGTAGACGCATGCACGTGAACCGCGGACTGCTGGGATGGGGCGTGTTCTTCATCGCCCTCGGCGCCGTTCCGCTTGCCGTCCGGGGCGGGGCGCTCGACATGGCGACCGCCCGCCGCGCCTGGGAACTGTGGCCGCTGCTCCTCATCGGGGCGGGGCTCGGGCTGGCGCTGCGCAACACGGCGGCCGCCTCGCTCGGCAACGTCGTCGTGGGCCTGACCTTCGGGCTGATGGGCGGCGGGCTGATCGTGGGCGGCCTCGGCTCGGCGCCGGTGGCCTTCTGCGGGACGACGAGCAACACCGACGGCGTGGCGGTCGGGCACCAGACGAGCGGCACGCTGGCCGGTGACGCCTCGGTGAGCCTGAGCGTGGACTGCGGGTCGCTGACCCTCGCGGCCCAGCCCGGCACCGGGTGGTCCATCGCCTGGCCCGCCGCCACCACGCGGGACCCGCAGGTCCTGACCTCGAGCAGCAGCCGGCTGCACGTCGAGCTCGGGGCGCAGCGCGGCATCGGCATCGGCGATCCCGCGGCGCACTGGGACATGGCGCTGCCCGCCGACCCGACCCTCGACCTGAGCCTCTCGGTGAACGCCGGGTCCGCGAAGGTCGCGCTCGGCGGGGCGCACATCTCGTCGCTGAGCGCCTCGGTGAACGCGGGCGACGCCAAGATCGACCTGACCGGCGCGAGTGGCCCGACCTCGGTGACCGGCTCCGCCAACGCCGGCACCCTGAGCATCGCCCTGCCCGAGCCGAGCGCCACGCTGACTGGATCGCTGTCGGCCAACGCGGGCAGCGTGCGCATCTGCGTGCCGTCCGGCACGCCGCTCCGGATCCGCGTGGGCGACGAGCCGTTGGGCTCGAACAACTTCGCGCAGCGGGACATGACGCAGAACGGCAGCGTCTGGACGCGCGGCGCGTGGGACACGGCGGTCTCGCGGATTGACCTCACCGTGTCGGCCAATCTCGGCTCCATCACGCTCGACCCGGAGGACGGCTGTGGATGACCGCCTCTACAAGTCCACGACGGACCGCCCGCTCGCGGGCGTCTGCGGCGGCCTGGCCGTGTGGCTCGGCATCGACCCCTCGCTCGTGCGCGTCGTGTGGGTGCTGCTCGCGCTGATCTCGGGCGGCGTGTTCATGCTGCTGTACATCGTGATGGCCGTGGTCGTGCCCGATGCGCCTCCGGGATGGGCGCCGCGCGGGAAGGTGGGCCGTTCGGGTCCGCCGCCGGGCTGGGGCCCGGGTTACGGGCAGGGCTGGGGCGGCGGGGCTCCCGGCGGGGCTCCCGGCGGGGCTCCCGGCGGCGCGTGGACGGGCCAGACGGGCTGGCAGGGCGGCGCGGGACCCGCGGGCGCTCCCCCGGCCGGCTCGGGACCCGCAGCCGGTGCGCCGCAAGAGCCGGGGGCGTCGGGCTGCGCGCCCTCGAGCTGACCCGAGGACTGGGGCCGCCCCCGCGCCGACGGCAGCGGCAGCTTCCCGGCCGACCGCGCGGGCATCGTCCTGGGTGGCGTGCTCATCGCGCTCGGCGCATGGTTCCTGATCAAGGACGCCGTGCCGATCAACTGGGATCTCATCTGGCCGGTCGCGGTGATCGCGCTCGGCGGGCTGCTGATCGCGGGGGCCGTCCGCCGCTCGCGTTAGCTGGGCGCGTCGGCCGAACGGGTGGCGGCGTCCCGGATGGCCCGGCAGATGAGCGCCTGCTCGCGGGCGTCGTCGAGCGCGTGGTGCGTGTGCGGCAAGCCCACCGGGTATCGGCGGAGCATCGCGCGGCGCGTCGTCTCGGCCCAGGCGCGGACCTCGTCGAGGTGTCTGCCCAGGTAGAGCGCCTTGATGTCGATCGCGTTGATCCCGAACGGGTTGCGCCCCAGGTGCCTCCACGCCGCGTCCGCGACGAACATCCAGTCGAACGGCGCGTTGAGCGCGACGAAGACCGGGCGCGAACCCGTCGGGACCACCGAGCCGAGCCACGCCTCGAGCGCGAGCATGGCTTCCTTGGGCCCCATCCCGTCACGCTCGAGCATGTCCCGGCCGAGTCCGTGGACCCTCTCCGCCTCGTCGCTCCACGGCAGACCCGGGTCGGGGCGGAGCAGCAGCTCGATCCCCTCCCCTGTCCGCTCGACCAGGCACGCGCCGATCGAGAGCAGGCTCCCGGTCGAGGGTGTGGGGCCCGACGTCTCCACGTCGACGCTGATCCAGGTCTCGTCGCTCACGCCGCTCCATGTCCTGCGGTCGCCCGCCGGCAGGGGCGGGGTCCTCGTCGGATGCTAGCAACCCCTCGCACATTCCGGGGGAGGGGCCGCGCGCCGCCGACCCCCCGCAGGCCCCTCCCCCGGCAGATACTGGTGCCATGGCCGCTCGGGAAAGGCCGCGATCGGGAGGACGACGCCGTGACGGACGACACCAGGGTCATCGGGGCCTCGCTCGCGAGCGTGGTCGAGTCCGCGCGGCGACTCGGCGTTGAGCTCGATGAGCACGAGGCCGCGGCATGGGTCGCCGCCATCGAGTCCGAGGGCGTCGGCGGCGACATCGTCGTGGACGTGGACACGGGCGTGTACGGCCACCGCGTCTCGATGCTCGACTTCACGACCCGGGACCTCGCCCGCTTCCGCACGATCGGCGAGATCGTCGGGATGCCCGACCGGCTCCCGACCGTCCGCACGGCGCTCGCGCTCTCGGGCTCGGCGGCGCAGAGCAAGATCCAGTCGTTCCCCGGCGACTGCGACTTCTTCGAGCGCGTCCACATCGCTGCGCCCACCCGCGCCGACGCCTGTCGGATCCTCGGCGAGGAGATGCGGGCCAAGGCCCGCTCGACCCGGCTCGGCCCCACGTTCCGGCTCTGGGAGGTCAAGCTCGGGACGTGGCCGTTCGACGCCGAGGTCCACGGGGCGCCGGTCCGTGCCGGCAGCCCCGTCTCGTGGTCACCTGACGAGGTCGAGGCCGGCCGTATCGACGCCGTGCGTGGCGGCGAGGCGGTCACCGTCACCTGGGAGCAGGCGGCCGCCGAGCCCGGCTGGTGCAAGATGGACTGGATCGTCGCGGACCCCGCACGCCGGGCGCTCGCCAACGCGAGCAACGTGCTCGACGTGACCTGGGAGGCACCCGACGGCACGGTGACCTCGCTCGACAGCGGGATCGACCCGTACTTCCAGGAGGTCTACCTCGAGAGCGAGTCGCTGCCGCTCGTGCGCAGGCTCGTGTCGGAGCTCAGTTCCGACGCGGTGGACGACTACGTCGAGCAGCTCCGCCACGAGGTCTGGAAGTACGCGGTCAAGGACCCCAACTACGGCAAGGTCGCCCGCCGGCTCTACAACATCTTCCGGCTGACCGGCCAGTACGCGGAGGCCGTCTACCTGCGCGAGCTGTTCGACGAGCCGACCACCGCGCTCTACCAAATCGCGGCGCTCGTCCGGACGCTCGACGACGCGGACACCCCCGGCTCGGATTTCGACCCCGAGATGCTGCTCGCCCAGGCCGACCAGCTGATCATGGCCGCGGTCGCGGCCCTCGATGGCCCCGCAGAGGCGGACATGGTCCGCAGCCTCAACGCCATCCGCGAGAGCCTCCGAACGGTCGGCGGGTCGAGCAGCCGGAGCACCGTCGTGGGCTCGGTCAAGGACGAGGCGCTGCGCGCGGTGAACGACTACTTCAAGCGACGGCTGTACGACGTGCCGTCGATCGCGGCCTACCTGCGCGAGATCGCCGCGACCGGCGCCTGAGCCCTCCGCGGCACCCCAGCCTCCCGCGCCCCGTCAGGGGCGACCGTCAGGCGTCGAGGCCGCGCGCCTTCTGCAGCACGATCTGGTGGTCCTGCGTCAGGCCCGTGGCGAAGCCCGCCTCGGACAGGGCGAGGTAGTACTCCCACATCCGCATGAAGCGCTCGTCGAAGCCCAGCGCGCGCACCGCCTCGGCATTCTCGAGGAACCGCAGCCGCCAGGCGCGCAGCGTGAGCGCGTAGCCGTCGGCGATGTCGCGCGCATCACGGAGCAGCAGCCGCGTGCCGTGCACCGAGCGCTCGATGACCGAGAGCGACGGGCAGAGGCCGCCCGGGAAGATGTACGTCTGGATCCAGTTGGCGCCCCGGAGCTGTGGCTCGTAGGCGACGTCGGGGAATGTGATGACCTGGAGGCTGAGCTTGCCGACGGGTCGGAGGACGCGGTCGATCGCCTCGAAGTAGGTCGTGTAGAACTCGGAGCCGACCGCCTCGAGCATTTCGATCGAGACGACCGCGTCGTACTGGCCGGTGATGTCGCGGTAGTCGCGCAGCTCGACGTCCACGAGGTGGTCGAGCCCGGCGTCGTGGACGCGCTGGCGCGCCAGGTCGTGCTGCTCGCGCGAGATCGTGATGGTGGTCACGCGGCAGCCGAGCTCGCCCGCGGCGTAGAGCGCGAAGCCGCCCCAGCCGGTCCCGATCTCGAGCACGTGCATGCCCGCGCGCAGGTCCGCGCCCTCGGCGATCCGGCGGTACTTGTTGCGCTGGGCGTCGGCCAGCGACTCGTCGGGCGACTCGAAGACCGCGGCCGAGTAGGTCATGGTCTCGTCGAGGAACAGCCGGTAGAAGTCGTTGCCCAGGTCGTAGTGCGCCGAGATGTTCTCGCGAGCCTTCGCCTTGGTGTTCTTGCGGGCGCGGTGCGCGAGCCGACGCGGCAGCTCGAGCGGGGCGCGCCACCAGCGGCCGCCGAGGCCGAGCGCGGAGCGGTTGAGCGCCGCGAGCTCGATGAGCGCCTCGAGGTCCGGCGACGACCACTGCCCGTCCATGTACGCCTCGCCGACGCCCGTCTCGCCGTGGAGGAGCAGGCGGGTGGCGGCGGCCGTGTCGTGGACGCGGATCTCCGCCGTTCGTGCGGACTCGGGGTCGCCGAAGACGCGCCGGCTCCCGTCAGGCAGCACAACGGTGAGACGGCCGATGCGGATCCGAGACGCGATGCTCAGCCCCGCGCGGATGGCGGCCCTGCGGAGGAGCTGATCGCCGAAGCCCACCGACGGGCGAACGGCCACGCGCCCGCTCACTGGGCCACCCCGGCGGTCGGCGCCGGGGTCGGCGAGGGCATCGCGGGAACGCTCAACGGTCGTGCCTCCTGGGCTCGGCGGGCTGCGAACTCGGCGACCGCGGCCCCGTGGCGGTGGAACTTGGCCCCGCGGCGCCAGAGCCGCCAGGCGTGGACGTGGATCAGCGCCATCGTGCGCTGGGTCATGAGGGGGCGGGTCACGAGGAGCCGCAGGATCGCGCGGTTGCTCAGGCGCCGACGCTCGAGCACGAGGCTCGTGGAGATCACGGGCTGGTCGTCCCGACGCTCGTTGATCGCGATCTTCAGGGTCGACGGCTCGTCCGAGACGTGGACGGAGTACCGGCCCTCCATGTCGATGAACGGCGACACGTAGAAGTCCTTCTCCATCGAGGACACGAACGCCTTGCCAGAGGCCTCCGTCGTCAGCGAGTACAGGTGCCGCTCCAGGTGCGTGTTGTGCACCTCGACCACGACCCGTCGCAGGACGCCCGCCGAGTCGCGGCAGAGGTAGAAGCTCGCCGGGTTGAACACGTAGCCCAGCGTCCGCAGGTTCGTGACCAGCATGATCCGCCAGCCGGTCGGGTCCTCGCCCTGCTCGCGCAGGTGCGCGAGGACGGTCGCCCGGATGTCGGTCGCGGCCTGCGGCCAGTGGTCCGTGTCGCGGAACTCGAAGCCATTGCGGCGGTTGCGGGAGAGGAGCTTGAACGACCGTCCCACGAGGTCGAGCTCGGCCAGGTCGAGCGCGAAGTAGAAGACGTCGTGCTCGAGCGCGTACTCGACCGGGCGCGCGCGGCGATGCCGGACCTTGCCGACGAGGAGGTGCGACCTCACGCGGCCCGCTCCCCTGCCCCGGCGTCGACCCGGCCTGCGGCGACCGCGTGGCTGATCAGCTCCGCGGCCTCGAAGCCGGAGCGGCAGCCGTCCTCGTGGAACCCGTAGCCGAGGTGCGCGCCCGCGTACCAGGTGCGCCGATGGCCTTGGAGGCCGCGGATCGCCATCTGCGCCTCGAGCGAGCGGAACGTGTAGAGCGGGTGGCTGAACGCGCGCGACAGGATGACCTTCTCGTCACGGAGGCTCGCGCCCGGGTTGATCGAGGTGAAGTACTGGGTGGGGCCTGAGAGCCGCTGGAGTCGGTTCATGTGGTAGGTCATAGTGACAGCACCGCCGCGCGGCTGGCACGCCGTCTGGACCACGTTCCACGAGGACCACGCGCCGGCCCGCTTGGGCATCACGCGCTCGTCGGTGTGGAGCACGACATCGTTGCGGTTGTACTCGAACCCGCCGAGGGCGGCCGCCTCAGCCTCGTCCGCATCGCCGAGCGCCGCGAGCGAGTCGTCGGCGTGGGCCGCCATCACGAGCGCGTCGAACGGCTCGTTGCGACCACCGGCGGTCCGGACCGTCACGCCGCCCTCGTCGCGGGTCACGCCCGCCGCGCCGTCGCCGACCCGCAGCGTGCCCTCAGGGAGCCGTGCGAGCAGCTGGTCCACGTACGCGCGCGAGCCCCCGGTGACGGTGCGCCAGGGGTGCGCGTTGCCCACGCCGATCAGCCCGTGGTTGTCGAGGAAGCGCAGCAGCGAGTCCACCGGGTACTCGAGCGTCCGGCCGGGTGCCGTGGACCAGACCGCCGCGGTGATCGGCACGAGGAAGTGGTCCGCGAACGACTTGCCGAACTTGCGGTCGGCGAGATACTGGCCGAGGTCCATGCCGGTGGGCGTGGGGCTGTCGAGGATCGCCCGGGCGTCGCGGTAGAACCGAAGGATGTCGGGGAACATGCGCAGGTACCCCGGGCGAAGCGCGAGGCCCTTCTGGGCGAAGAACCCGCCGACACCGCGCGAGCCGAACTCCACGTCGCATGCCCGGCACACCGACCCGAACGACATGTTCGACGGCTGCGTCTCGACGCCGAGCTCCTTGAACAGCGCGACGAGCCGCGGGTAGGTGGGCTCGTTGTAGACGATGAACCCGGTGTCCACGTTGACCTGGCCGTCGGGTGTCTCCACCCCGACCGTGGCCACGTGCCCGCCGGGGGCCGCGTCACGCTCGAAGAGCGCCACCTCGTGGCCCTCGCCGTGGAGCGCCCAGGCGGCGGAGAGTCCGCTCACCCCTGAGCCGATGATCGCGACCCTCATCGGCCGGTCGCCTGGGCCCGTTCGTCGAGCGCCTTCTTCATGCCCGCCGCCGCATCCTTGGCAATCTTGTCGAACGCGCCGCCGGCGAACGGCTCGGCCAGGCGCATCAGGCCCGTGAGGTGGATGTCAGCGGTGTAGTCGACGCGCGTGCCGGTCGGGGTGGCGGTGAAGCGGATGTCGTCGGTGGCCCGTACGCCCGAGCCCAGGCCGTCGAGGACGACGCGGCTTGAGGGCTCCCACGCGGTGATCGTGTACTCCATCGGCACGACCTTCCCGCGCTGGTAGACGCCGAGCTTGTACCGGGCGCCGAGCCCCGCCGGGCCCGCGCCGATGCGCTCCGCGGCGGGCGTGTTGGGGTCCCAGGCAGGGCAGTTCGCGAAGTCCGCGATGAACGCGAAGGCGTCCTCGGGCGGCAGGCTCGTCTCGATGATCTCGTGCAGGCGGGGCATCTCGGGCTCGGTCTCCGGGGTTCGGCTTGGGGTCGTTCTGCCCCTTCTTCGCGCGAGGGACCGATCTGGACGGGTCCGGCGCGCGAAGATGGGGTGATGGATGCTTGCAGCCTGCTCGACGACCTCGCGGAGGTCCTCGTCGTCCCCTCGTTCACGCGGCTCGGCTTCGGCCTCCGCCGCCGCCTCTTCGACTGGCCCGACGCCGAGTCCTACTCGCTGGCGGGACGCACGGTCGTGCTCACCGGGCCGACATCTGGTCTCGGACGGGCCGCCGCGGGCTCGCTCGCCCGGATGGGCGCGCGCCTCGTGCTCGTCGGCCGCGACGCCGGTCGTCTGGAGCGCACGCGCGCCGAGCTCGCGGCCGAGACCCCGACGCTCGACGCGGTGCTCATCGTCGCGGACATGGCGTCGCTCTCGTCCGTCCGTGCAGCCGCCGGGCAGATCCTCGATGCGGCGCCGCGGATCGACGTGCTCGTAGACAACGCCGGGGCCATGTTCCCGACCCGCGAGGTCACACCTGAAGGCTTCGAGCGGACGTTCGCCACGATGGTGCTCGGGCCGTTCGTGCTCGCGGCACGGCTCCTGCCGAGGCTTGCCGAGAGCCCCGACGGGCGGCTGGTCGCGGTGACGTCCGGCGGGATGTACACGCAGGCGCTCCCGCTCGACGACCTCGCGTACGAGCGCGGCGAGTACAACGGGGCGCGCGCGTACGCGCGTGCGAAGCGCGCACAGGTGGCGCTGGTGCGGGAGTGGGCGCGTCGGCTCGGGCCGGACGGCGTCGCGGTGAACGCGATGCACCCGGGCTGGGCGAACACGCCGGGTCTGGAGGCCTCGCTGCCGGGGTTCGCCAAGCTGGTCGGGCCCGGGCTTCGGTCAGCGGCCGAGGGCATGGACACGACGGTCTGGCTCGTCGCCGCGCCGGAAGCCCGCGAGGCGACCGGCCGCCTGTTCCTCGACCGGCGCGTCCGCCCGTTCGACCGGCTCCCCTCGACCCGCCTGACCCGGGACGACCGTCGGTCGCTCTGGGAGGCCGTCCTCGCGCTCACGGGCGAGCCGGACCCCACGCTCAGGGCCTGACTCGCGAGCCCGACCCGCACGCCGGCCTGGCGGGCGAGTCGTACTAGCCGCCCGCGCGGGGAATCGATTCTGGGTCCGGTCGGGACCCCCCGTCGAGCTCGGCGCCGGACGAGCGCTACTTCATCTTGTAGGTGGCCATGAGCGTCGTCCACAGCGCGAGGTCCGCAGCGGTGGGCTGGCGCGGCATCGAGAGGAAGACCTCGTAGAAGTACTTCCCCTTCACCGCCACGATGTCGTACTGGGTCTTGGTCACGCCCTGGTACGTGCCCTTGATCACGAGGAGACGGGCCGTCACCCCGTTGAGGCGGGCGGCGCTGGCCTTGGCGACCTTGGGGTTCGTCAGGCCTGACCAGGTCTTGAGGTGCGTCCTGGCGTACGTGATGATCTGATTGAGGGAGAGCCCCTGCGCCGAGAGGCGGGCGACGCCGAAGAACGAGCCGTCGTAGCCGTCGAAGTAATCGGCCTTCTTGCTCGTGCCCTTCGTGTACTCCCACGTGGACGGGTACGCGATGAGGTAGTGGTTGATCGTGGAGGTCTTCCACGCCCAGACCTCGTCCTCGGTGGGCGTGGTGATGGTCGCGGCCGAGCCCTCGATGTTGAGCTCCATCGCGATCGAGAGCGGGGTCGACCCGCCCGTGGTGGGCTGGTCCCAGCCCGCGGTCACGGCAATCACGACGGGCTTGCCGTCCGCGTCGGCCCAGGCCTCCATCCCCGCCTGGACGTTCGTGGCGCCTGCCGGGACGCCGAGGCTGTCTACCGGGACCGGGGTGCCGGCAGGCAGCACCATGTGGTGCAGCTGCTGGCCATTCTTGGCCTCAACCCCGGCGTCGGTGAAGCCGGTCGTCCCGGTCACGAGCCCGCCGAGGCTCCCGCCGCTGCTCGTCTCCTTGAACCAGACGCCGTACCGCCGCACGTACTTGACCGACCCATTGCTGATCGTCTCCTGGGTCGAGCCAGAGCTGCCCTGGCCGTACGCGACGACCGTGTGCGAGGTGCCGAGGTTGACGTCGATGGTGCCGGTGATCGGGATGGTCTGGCCGCCGTAGGTCGAGACGGCCTTGACGGTGATGTGGGGCGACCAGAGCGGGTCGACGAGGCTCTTGTTGAACGCAGCCGCGACATCGGCGACGGCGCTCGGGCTCGGCGCTGCGGTCGCGGTCGGCGAGGGGGCGGGGGTCGCGGCTGGGCTCGCGCTCGGGGCGGCGGACGACGGAGCGGCGGACGCCACAGAACTCGCTGAGGGGGCTGCCACGCTCGGCGCTGCCGTCGGAGGCGTGCTTCCACAAGCCGCGACGAGCGCCACGACGACAACGGTTCCAATGAGCGATCTGGCTGCGTGCATCCGTTCCTCCCTTGAGGCCTCCCAAGTCGGGCGCCAAGCAGCCGTCCGACCGGATCAGTCTGCCGTGCGCGGCCTTGGTGCGACAGAGTCCGGACGGCACCCACGGCAGTGTCCAACTAGCGTATCGGGTTAGTGACGGCCCAGCCGGGCCCCCGTTTCGTGGAGGGTGGGCCGCGACCATCGGTCGGCGACCGCCCGGAGCACGGCAGGACGCGCCGCACCGTATCCTGCCGCGTCATGAGCCGGTACGTCGCCCTCCTGCGCGGGATCAACGTCGGCGGCAAGAACCCCGTGCCGATGGCGGGCCTGCGGGCCGTCCTCGAGGAGCTCGGGTTCACCGAGGTCGCCACCTATATCGCGAGCGGCAACGCCATCCTCGAGTCGGACCTGGCGGCCGACGAGATCGCGGCCCTGGTCGAGGCGGCGCTCCCGCGCAAGTTCACGCTCGACGACAGGCTCGTCCGAGTCCTGGTGCTCTCGCAGGCGCAGCTGCAGGCGATCGTGGACAACCGGCCCGAGGGCTTCGGTTCGCAGCCAGACCGCTACCACTGCGACGCGCTCTTCCTGCTTGGAATCGATGCCGTGGAGACGATGGCGATCTTCGACCCGCGCCCGGGCGTCGACGCGGTCTGGCCGGGCAACGGGGTCATCTACTCGCAGCGCCTGAGCGCAGAGCGGACCAGAAGCCGGCTCAGCAAGATGATGGGGACGCCGGCCTACAAGTCGATGACGATCCGCAACTGGGCCACGACCACGACGCTGCTCGAGATGCTTCGGGCCCGGGACGCGCGGCCAGGCGCCTGAACGGCGCGGGACGCCCAGCGAATCGAAAGGCCCCTCCTCGCGGAAGGGCCCTCGGGCTAGGTTCGGAGTCTGGCTCCGGCGGTAGGACTCGAACCTACGACATGGTGATTAACAGTCACCCGCTCTACCAACTGAGCTACGCCGGAGCGATGACGCCTTGCGGCGCCGAGGCGGGATCATAGCAGGATCGCGGGCACCACGGCGAGGGCCGCGGGTATGCTCCGGGGCATGTCACTGATCTCCACCGAGGCGCTTGCCGCGCGGCTCGACGACCCCCGCCTCCGCCTCCTCGACGTCCGCTGGTGGCTCACGGACCTGCCCCGCGGGCATCGCGACTACCTCGCGGGCCACCTGCCGGGCGCCGTCTGGGTGGACCTCGACCACGACCTCGCCGCGCCGACCGGTCCCGGGCGCCATCCCCTCCCCAACCCCGCCGTCTTCGCCGCGCGCATGGCCGAGCTGGGCGTGGCCGACGACGCCGACGTCGTGGTCTACGACGACACGAGCGGGATGATCGCGGCGCGCGTCTGGTGGATGCTCGGGAGCCTCGGGCATCGGTCGGTGCGCGTGCTCGACGGCGGGTACGGCGCCTGGGCCGCCGCCGGCCTGCCCGTGACGACCGAGATCCCGACGCCGACGCCGGGCACGCTCAAGCTCGCCGACCACTGGACGAACGTCATCGACCGCGAGGAGTTGGCGGCCCGGCTGGGCAGCTTGGGGCTCATCGACGCCCGTGCGACCGAGCGCTACCGCGGCGACCTCGAGCCGGTGGACGCCCTTCCGGGGCACATCCCGACCGCGATCAGCCGCCCGCTCGCGGGGAACCTGGGTCCGGACGGGCGCTTCCTTGGCGCCGAGGCCCTCCGCGCGCGGTTCGCTGGGCTGGGAGAGCCGGTGGTCACGTCCTGCGGGAGCGGCATCACCGCCTGCCACAACGCGCTCGCGATGGCCCTCGCGGGCCTCCCCGACCCGATCCTCTACGAGGGCTCGTACAGCGACTGGGCCCGCTCGGGCATGCCGATCGCGACGGGCGACGAGCCGGGGGCGATGCCGGGCTGACCGAATGGGCGATCAGGCCGCCGGTGGCCCCTTGCGGATCGACCGCCAGACCGCCGCCTGCGCCAGCGCGCCGACCAGCGCGAACAGGAACGCCACGATCACGTCGCCGTAGAGCGAGATCTCGAACCCGTAGAGGACGACCTTCGGGCCGAGGTGGACGCCCAGCTGGTGGCCCAGGAGGCCCGAGCCGCCGAGGCTCGTCAGGATCGGGACGATGTGCGCGAGGAGGTGCCGCGGGCCGCCGAGCCGACGGGCCACCAGCTGCGTCGCGACGATCGCGAGGACGACGTTGATGGCCGAGAGCGTGAGGAACAGCTGGAGTCCGGGCGTCATGCGCGGCAGGGTACCGGCTCACCCGGAAACGCGACGGCGGCCGGGCCGTGCCTGCCCGACCGCCGCCACTCCGAAGGTCTAGTAGCGGATGTACACGCGAGTCGACATCGCGCTGCGGTTGCCGGCTGCGTCCACGGCGCGGACGTAGTAGCGGGCGCCGCGCGTCGTGTGGATGCGGATCCGCGTTCGGGTGGTGTGGGCGAGCGGCGTCGAGCGGCCCACGCGGTAGACCGCGTACTTCACGACCTTCACGTTGTCGGCCGAGCGGCCCCACGAGAAGGTGACGTACCGGCCGGACTGGCTGGCCCTGTGGAACGATCGGGGGGCCGTGGGCGCCCGCGTGTCGGCGGCCGTGGTCACCGCGACAGTGCTCGCGGTGCTGTGGTTGAGCCCGGTGTCGAGCGCGCTGACGGTGTATGTGTAGCTCGTCCTGGGGGCGCGGCTGGTGTCGGTCCAGCTCGTGCCGGTGACCGTGGCGACGTTGGTCCCGTTGCGGGTGATGACGTAACCGGTGACGGCGGTGTCGTCGGTCGAAGCACCCCACGTCAGGCTGACCGTCGTGGTGGCCGCGCTGCCGTCAAGCGGCTCGGGCGCGGTGGGGGCCTGCGTGTCGTCAGGGTTCGGGGTCGCGCTCGGGGTCGGGGTGGCCGTCGGGTCGGGGCTCGCCGTCGGGTCGGGCGAGGCCGAGGGGCTCGCCGTCGGGTCGGGGCTCGCCGTCGGGTCGGGCGAGGCCGAGGCGCTGGGCGACGGGCTGGGCGACGCGGAGGCGACGGCGTCGACCGAGGCCGAGACCGTGGCACCGGCGTTGCTCGAGGTGTCGACCGCCGCGACAGCGTACGTGTAGCTCGTGCTCGCCAGGGCGGTCGTGTCGGTGTAGGCCCGGACAGCCGCGCCGACGGTCGCGAGCGCGGTGCCGTTGCGCGTGATCTGGTACCCGCCGACCGCGATGTTGTCCGTCGCCGCGCCCCAGGCCAGCCCGACCGAGTTGCCGTCGGCCAAGCGGGTGGCGGTCAGGCTCGGCGGCGCGGACGGGGCGGTCCCTTCGCGCACCTGCGCCTGCACGGCGAGGCTCGAGACCGACGTCGTGGTGATCGAGATCCCCGAGACAGGGTCGGTGAAGGTCTTGCCGAGCGCGAGTGGCGCGTCGGCAAGGGTCGTCGTCGCGGGCGTCGTGTCGATGAGCTGGGTCGCGAGCGGGCTGTTCGTCGGGCTCGCCGTGCCCCAGCCGAGGCGGATCGTGACGCCGCTGACCGCTGGCGAGCCGGCGGCGAAGTTGTCGAACGTGCCGTATGCCATGCGGAAGTCGAGGTCGAAGTACGAGCCGTCGCCGCGCGGGATGCGGACGAGCTTGGTGGCGCCGCTGCCGAAGTACGGCGAGATCGTGTAGCCGTTGCCCGGCGTCCCGATGACCTTCTCGCTCGAGGCCAGCCAGCCGAGCTCGCCCAGCTGCGAGCCCTGGTTGTGGCGGAGCGCGTTGTTGCCCATCGTGCTGAAGGGGTCGGCGTAGCCCTTCTCGGTGCAGTTGGCCGCGGCCGCGAGCGAGACGCGCGTCCCGTTGACGCTGCAGTCGATCGCATTCGCGTGGCCGAGGCCGTAGTTGTGGCCGAGCTCGTGGGTCATCACCTGGACCGAGAGCGTGCCGTTGAGCATGGTGATCGTGCCCGGGACGTAGCCGATGCCCGCGAAGCCACACTGGGACGTGCCCGGGAAGATGAACATCACGTTCGTGTAGGCGGACAGGTTCGCGCCCGCCGCGTTCGCCGCCGCTGTGCCGAGCGTGATCCAGTTGCTCCAGTTGCAGCCGGTCGTGGTCGCGCTGATCGTGTACCAGCCGAAGACCGCGCCGCTGACCGTCATGCGGCCTTTCGACTCCTCCTCGAAGTACGCCTTGGCGCTCGTCGAGGAGCTGTATAGCGCCGAGGCGACCTGCGAGGTCGTGTACGGCGTGGTGGCGAGGTCGGTGAAGTTGATCAGGACCGCGGCGATCTTGGCCGTGGCGATCGCGCCGCTCGTCGTGATCGAGCTCGTCTGGCTCGACGAAGCCTTGGTCATGGCCGCGCGGCTCGAGACCGCGGAGACCGGGCCCTGCGTGATGATCCGGAAGGCGCTCGAGGCGGTGCCGACCGCGAGCGTGCTGCCGTCGAGGGTGCCAGTGACCGTGACTGCGGCGCCGGTCTCGCCCTCGGGTGCCGGGCCCGCAAACGCGAGTTCGTAGCGCTCCGCGGCGACCTGCAGGAAGTGGTGGTCGGACTCGGCGTTGGTGCCCAGCGCGTCCTCGTGGACCGAGCTGTACGTGCCCGACAGCGTCACGGTCTGCACGGTGGAGCTGCTCGCGGTAACCGGCGCGGCGATCAGCAGGGCGAGAGCCGTCGCGATCAGCAGGTGGCTGGACTTGCGCATTGGATCGGGCACCTTCGGAGTCGTTCGCAGGGGCACGGTCTGCGTACAACCGAAGAGTCGCGTTCCTGGGTGCGCGGATCGACCGCCCGACGGTCACGGTGGGGCGCGGAGATGGTCATGGTCCGGGTACCGACGGGTACGGGTGGGGGTCCCCCAGGGTGGGGTGAAGTGCAGTGGGAGGCTCGTCCCGACCACGCTCACTTCCTGGCCCGGTCCGCGCGGTCCGAGTCGGGGGCGCGCTCGGTCCCTCGGGCTGGGACGCGGTCGAGGACTGTGCCGTGCATCGATCCGGGCAACCTGACCGCTCAACGGCCACTGCAGCGCATGTGCCCGCCGAGCGGTCAGGCCAGCGCACGCCGGCAGGTCCATCGGCGTCAACAAGACGAAATCCCCCCCCGCTCGTGCGCCAGGCTGACCGGTGGGCGGTCATGTGCATCCGAGTGCCCGCTGAGCGGTCAATCGACGGGATGGCGATGCACGGGCGGGACGATGCCAGAGCCCCAGGGGGTCACAGCAGGAGCAACGCGTCCCCCGCCGGCCTCCGTCCGTCGCGCAGTGCCGCCATCGCCTCTCGCGGGCTCACGGGGAACCGTCGACGCAGCTCCTCGGCATTGGCCTCGACGAACCTGCGATTCACGGCGGTCCTGGCAAGCACCAGCACCACGCCCTGAACGGCCCCGTCGCGAACCTTGAGGTTCAGCTTGCGCTCGAGCGCCTGCCGATCCTCGGGGTGCGTCTCCGCCTCCACGCCAAAACGCCACCTCTCCCCGCGGATCACGGCATCCCACGCACGGCGGTCCCCGGCGATCGGCAGCGGCACCTCCGTCTGCCAGCCGAGCGACGGGCTGAGCCGGAGGCGGAGCCGTTCGAGCAGAGCGGTGTGCGCCGCGTCCCGAACTCCGTCGCCATCCGGGTAGACGTTGACCGAGAGCGCGAGCCCAACCGACGCGAGCATCGCGGTGGCATCCGCGATCGAGAGCCCATGATCGACCGCGCGCTCGACGCGGCTCACCTTCGAGCGCGGCGTTCCCGATGCCTCCGCGACGCTCGCCTGGCTCAGACCCTGCTGGCGCCGCGCCTGCCGAACCTCCCGACCAACACGGGCGAGGATCTGCGCCGAGCGCTTGTCGGCGGCTTGGCGATGGTCCGTTCGCGTTGCCATGACGCGATCATGCGCGGCGTCCCTTGTCCGACACTTATCCGCTTCTTGTGCCTGCCTCGAGCCTCTCCCGTGGCGCGGACCCCGTCGCGTGACCGCCCAGCGGGCACTCCAGCGCACATGACCGTGGAGCGGGCAACGCAGCGCGCGCGAGGGTGTCGCAGCGTCCCGAATCGTCCCGGACGTGCGTTAGGCTGACCGGTGGGCGGTCACGTGCATCCGAGTGCCCGCTGGGCGGTCAGAAGACCGGCGGCGACGCACGGGGCGCGAGAGCCCGGCGACGCACGGGGCGCGACGCACGGGGCGCGAGAGCCCGGCGACGCACGGGGCGCGACGCACGGGACCTTGGAACCAGGGCCCAGGACTGAGCCCAACCCGCTCCCCTACTCCAGATAGTCCTTGAGCTTGCGGCTCCGGCTCGGGTGGCGCAGCTTGCGCAGGGCCTTCGCCTCGATCTGGCGGATCCGCTCGCGGGTCACGTTGAACTCCTTGCCCACCTCCTCGAGGGTACGGGCGCGCCCGTCCTCGAGCCCGAACCGCAGCTGCAGCACGCGCCGCTCTCGGCCGGTCAGGGAGTCGAGCACCGCCTCGACCTGCTCCTTGAGCAGCTGGTGGGACGCCGCCTCCGCCGGGGCGAGCGCCCCGCGATCCTCGATGAAGTCGCCGAGGTGGGAGTCCTCCTCCTCGCCGATCGGCGTCTCGAGCGAGACCGGCTCCTGGCTCACCTTGATGATCTCGCGGACCTTCTCGGGCGTGACCACCACGACCGCCTCGTCCGCCTTCTCCTTCTTCCTGGGAAGCTCGATGTCGAGGTCGCGCCCGTGGTGGACGATGTTGAAGCCCTCTTCGACGAGGTCCTTGATGAACACCTTCGAGGCGTCGCCGAGGCCCAGGCGAAGCACCGGGTTCTTGTCGCCCCGGAGCTCGAACGAGAGGATGTTGTCGCGTCCGCCGACCGCCGAAAAGATCTTGTTCGCGTTCTCCGAGCCGAGGGTCATCGCCATCGCGATCTCCTCGACCGTGGGCTCGCGGCCCAGGTCCTGGAGCAGCTGGCGCGAGACCCGGATCAGCCGGTTGATCGTCTCGACCATGTGGACCGGGATCCGGATGGTCCGGGCCTGGTCGGCGATGGCACGGGTGATCGCCTGGCGGATCCACCACGTGGCGTACGTGGAGAACTTGAAGCCCTTCTCGAAGTCGAACTTCTCGACCGCGCGGATCAGGCCGATGTTGCCTTCCTGGATCAGGTCCAGGAACGACATGCCGCGGCCGATGTACTTCTTCGCGATCGACACGACGAGGCGCAGGTTGGCCGAGGTCAGCTGCTCGCGCGCGTCGCGGCCGATCTTGACCACGTCGCCCTTGCGGTCGCGCATCTTGGTCTGGGGCGGGACCTCGGGGTCGAAGCCCATGCGCTTGAGCAGGTCGGCGTCATTGCCGGCCTCGATCCAGCGCTGGATCCCGGGGAACGCCACCTCGTCGCGCGACCAGACGTAGATGGCGCGCAGGCCCGGGTTGTCGCGCGAGTCCAGATCCCCGTTGTGGACCGAGAAGTACGACCAGTCGAGCAGCGTGACGAAGTGCTCGGGTGTGGGCGCCTCGGCGTAGTCGGCGACCAGGCGCTTGGCCTCCTTGAGCAGCGCGTGCGTGCCGTCGGTGACCGCGTCCTTGCCGGCCTTGACGAGGTGGAACTCGGGCGGCGCGACGAGCAGGTCCGCGGCCTCGGGTGCCGCCATGGCGTCGGCGACCATCTTGTGCGTCTCGGGCCCGAACGGCAGCCGGTGCTGCGGCTTCGCGGTACGGGTCTTGCGCTCGGTCTCGTGGAGCGTCCACTCGTGCAGCGAGACGGCCGCCTTCCACGGCTCGACGATGATCTGCTCGCCGAGCTCGATCGCCTTGGCGAGGACGACCTCCTCCTCCGCGGTCAGGAGCGCGACCTTGCCGATCTCCTTGAGGTACATCCGGACCGGGTCGTCAATCCCGATCATGTCGGCGTTGAGCGCCTCGAGCTCCTCGGGGGAGGGCTCCTCGACCTCGGCCGCGGACAGCTTCGTCGGCGCGTCCACGCCCGCCGGCACCGGAACGCCCTCGACCGCGTCCTCGCTCACCAGCTCAATCGAGAGCTCGCCCGCGGACGGCTCGTCGGGGTCCGCGCCCATCGCGAGGTCCGGGCCCATCTCGCTGTCGAGGTCCTGCTCCTCGAACTCGTCTGCGCCGTCCTCGTCCGTTGCCGGCGCCGGGGCGGGCACAGCGGCGCCCTTCTTGGCGCGCGTCGATGCGAGCTTGGCCGCGGCCGGCTCACGCTTCGCGCGCGTGGGCCGCGCGAGGACGGCTTCCACGAGCTTGTTGTCCAGGGGATCGGTCATAACCTCGGGACCTCCTGTGAGGACGGCGCTGGGACGCTGGAGTGGACGCTGGTGGCGTGGCTGACGGGGCCGAGCACGAGCGGCGGCGGGCTGGCGAGGGGCTGATCGGCTAGCGGGCTGACACCTCCGCCCGGCCGACGAGCCGGGTCTGGTTGCGGCGCAGGTCGATGGACTTGCGCTGCTCGTTGAGGTGGCGACGCTCGAGGAGGAGCCGGTCGACCGATGGCCGGTCGCCGTCACGCTCCGCCTCGGCGGTGGCATCTCGGTTGTACGCCGATCGCTCCTGCCACTCAGCATCCTCGAGCTCGAGCACGAGGCGCTCGATGTCGTACGCGAGCGAGCGGTCGGTGAGGTCGCGCGGGTTGGGGCCCTCGCGGGACACGAGCGCCTGGCCGAGCGCGCGGCTCTCCTCGTCGGTGGACTCGAGCACCTTGGAGAGGGACCACGGGGGGCGAACGCCATGGTCGTCAGGCGAGCGGGCGATCAGGACCGCCCGGAAAAGCTCGCGCGCGACCTGGCTCGGGAGGCGGTCGGGGCCGACACCGTCGAGCACGCGGTCGTGGGTCTCGGGGACGAGCAGGACCAGGCGCAGCAGCTCCTGCTCCGTGCGGGAGACGCCCCGCAGGATCTCGGTGACCGGGAGCGCATCCGGGGCGTGGGTCACGGCCTCGGCGCTGAACCGGTCGCTGCCGGCGCCAGAGCCGCCCTTGGGGGGATCGGCGCGGCGGTGCAGCGCCTCGAGCAGCGTTCGCTCCTCCACCCCGCTCACCTGGCGGACACGCGCGAGGTACGCGTCGCGCATGACCGGGTTCGGCAGGTTGCGGATGATCGGCAGCACCGCGTCCACGAAACGGGTCTGGCCGCCGGGCGTGCGCAGGTCGTGGGCGCGCGCGTGGACGTCGATCAGGTGGTCCACGATCGGGCGGGCGGTGCGGACCTCCTCGCGCCAGCGGTCGGGCTCGTCGCGGACGACCTCGTCCGGATCCTTGCCCTCGGGCAGTCGGACCACGCGCACATCGTCGAGCTCGACGCCGCCGGTGTCATCGCGAGCCAGCTGGCGAATGAGCTCCTCGAGCGCGGTGGCGCCGAACGTGCCCGCCTTCTCCCCCGCCGCGTCCACGTCGTACGCGAGCGCAATCCGCTTGGCGTACCGCGTGATCAGCGCCACCTGCTGGGGCGTGAGTGCGGTGCCCAGGCTCGCGACCACGTTCTCGAAGCCCGCCTGGTGGGCCATGAGCGCGTCCGTGTACCCCTCGACGATCACCGCCTGGCCGGTCTTGCGGATGGCGACCTTGGCACGGTCGATGAGGTAGAGCGTGCGGCTCTTGTCGAACAGCGGCGTCGCGGGCGAGTTGAGGTACTTGGGGCCGCGGTCGACGCCGCCCTCGCCCTCCTTGCCCAGGATCCGCCCGCCGAGACCGACCGCGTGCCCGTTCTGGTCCCGGATCGGAAAGATCACGCGCTCGCGGAAGCGGTCGTACACCCCGCCGCCACGCTGGCGCGGGCTCGCGAGGCCGCAGTCGAGCAGCTCCTGCTGCGTCACCTGTCGCTTCCCGGCGAGGGTGCGCGCGAGTTGGTCCCAGCCGCCGGGCGCCCAGCCGAGCTGGTGCTTCTCGATCGTCGCGTCGGTGAAGCCTCGGCCGCGCAGGTACTCGAGCGCGGGCGCGCCGGTCTTCGAGGTCATCAGGACCGCGTGGTAGTAGGCGATCGCGGCGTCCATCACCAGACGGAGACGGCCGTTGCGGGCGTCCTCGCGCTTCGTCCGCTCGTCGATCTCCACCCCGGCGCGGGACGCAAGCTGGGCGAGGGCCTCGGGGAAGGCGACGCCGTCACGCTCCATCACGAACGTGAAGATGTCGCCGTGCTTGCCGCAGCCGAAGCAGTGCCAGGTGTCGCGCGCGGGCGTCACGACGAAGGACGGTGTCTTCTCCCCGTGGAACGGGCAGATCCCCTTGAGGGTCGTGCCGGCCTTCTTCAGCCCGACGGTCTCCCCCACGACGTCCGCGACGGGGAGCTTGCCCTTGATCTCGGCAACAACGCCGACGGCCAACCGCTGCTCCTGTCCGCTCCGCCGGAGCACTCGGCGGATATGCGTACGGGCTTGTCAAGTCTTGACAAGCCACGTGGCACGGGAGGGTACCCCCATGTCAAGGGGTTGACAACCGATCTTGTCAAGAGCCGAGAGGCCGTCGTCGCCAACTGGCGAGATGGCCACTGAGAAACCGCGATGATCTGCCAGCTCGAAAACGGTCTGAAGCGCTTTCGAGCTGGCCATCCTCAGGTCGCCGGACGATTCCAGGTAGGACGCGCGCGATCGGGACGTTGAGCAACACCCTCCCCGCGGCGGGAACGGCCACCCTCGTCAATGCGCTGATGGACGCCACGCCCGGGACGCTGCCGTCCGAGGCCCTGGCGATCGCGGCCCAGAAGCCGGTGTCGCCCAACGTGGTGCGCGGGGAGCTGCGGAGCGTGCTCGCCGTGCGCGCCGAGCACGGCCTCGAGGCGACCGTCCCGAGCGCGGTCGGCTGGGAGGCCTGAACGCCCACCCCAGGCGCGGGCCCGCGGCGTACGCGCTGGCGATGTCTGACTGCGTCGTGGGCGAGTTCGAGCTGGACCGTTGGCCGGTTGCGCCGACCGCGAAGCCGGACGATCCTGAAGCGCACGGAGGCGACATGACCCAGAAGGCCGCACGCAGGACCGAGATGCCACGCGACTACGTCGTCGATGTCGCACCGCAGTCGGACTATGGGCCACACCACCTCCACCTCGAGTCTGAGCTGCACGTGGACCGGTTCGCGCCCTGTAACGTCACAGCCTGCGCCCGGCCCATGTACAGGCAGCAGGCCTACCTCATCTGCTTGCTCGACCCGACTCGAGCGACGTGGTCGCAGGAGCAGATCCTCCAGTCGCAGATCGACGGCGCGTGGGAGAGGCGCCCGAGCGAGCTGACGCCGGGCGAGTGGCTCGAGTGGGTCGCCGAGATGCGACCGGCCCACGCCCAGCAGCCTCGCCTCCAGGGCCCCCGCTGGGCCTGCCCGGCGCACGGCCCGGGCGAAATCGTGAGCCTGACCTCGCGGCGCGGGCGGGAGTACCTGGCGTGCGCCCGGTGCGAGGAGTTCGAGCGGTAGTCCCTCACCCTGCCCGTTGGACCTTCACGGCGGGTCCGCCGACAGGCAGTATGGACGCGGTGGGGTCGCAGCAGCGGGGTGCGTGATGGGACCGGTCGAGCAGGCCTTCCGAGCGCGGCTGCGGGCGCCGTCGACCAAGCGAACGATCAGCCGAGGAAGGCCCTTCGAGCTGCGGGAGATCGGGCACGACGGGATCGTGATCGAGCTCGGCAAGAAGCACACCGCGACCCGCGTGTCGTGGGCGTGCCTGGAGTCCATCCCGGGCTACCTGCGCGCCAACCCGGGTTGGGTGAAGTCCGGCGGCGTCCACAGCAAACACGCCGAGCCCGGCACGCTGCACTCCCACCTCATCGGTTGGTACGCCCGCGACATCGCGAACTGGGTCGTGGTGCTCCTCCGCGACGCGGAACTCGTCGACGTCGCCCCCGGGCGGCCCCTGCGCCTGCGGCTGAGGCGATGACGGGCCGATAGCTGGGGCGTGGTCAAGAGACTGTGTTCCCGCTCCTTCGTCCGTTCACGCGCTCCCGCAGGCGACCAGTCCGCGCGCGTGACGGCCGACCGGCTTTCGGTGACTAACGGCTCGTACCGGCCGGGCCGGGGCGCCCATAGCATCGGATGGCCACTCGCATCGGTCGGCGTGGCGCCCAATCTCGAAACTTCTGGAGACCAAGGTGGGGAAGCACTCACTCGCGCGGGTCGCAGTGGCCCTCGCAGTTGTGGCCGTCATCGCCGCCGCGTGCGGCGGCAGCACGCAGCAGTTGGGCACGGCGGCGCCACCCGCCCAGTCCTCGGCACCCGCGGCGACGTCCTCGTCCGCTCCGTCCGCCGACGCCACGACGGCACCGACCTCCGAGGCCACGCAGTCCCCCGACGCGGGCGTGACGCCCGAGCCCGCGACGCCGGAGCCCACGCAGGCGGCCGCCGCCGAGCCTGTGATCTCGGCGCGATTCTTCAAGGTCTGGACCGACAGCATCCAGTACCTGCACTACCAGGCGGTCATCGAGGTCACGAACGGCACCTCGGCGCCGGTGGACATCAACTCGGGGAGCCAGGACTTCACGATCTATGCCAAGGACGGCACGGTGCTCACGACGGGGAGCTTCCTGTACGCCTTCCCCTCGAAGGTCGCCCCGGCCGAGAAGGGCTACCTCGTCGAGAGCGGGATCTTCGACCAGGGCACCAAGGCCAAGAATGTCGGCAAGTTCGAGGAGAGCCTCTCCTGGTCGCCCGCGTCCGAGGCGACGGCCCTGTTCACGTCGAGCAAGGTAAAGCTCACCACCGAGTCGTACGGCACCAGCCTACAGGCGAGCGCGGTCGTGACGAACTCGACCGGTGCCGACGCCGCGGACACGATCTGCGGGTTCATCTTCTTCGACGCGAACGGCAAGATCCTCGGGGCCCTCTACGACAACACGGTCGACAAGGTCTACGCTGGCAAGTCCAAGGGCGTGAAGACGAGCTACCCCGGGACGCCCCCGGTGAAGCCGTCGGCCGTCAAGAGGACGCTCGTCGTCGCGTACGACAACGGGTTCTAGCCGCCCGGGTGGCGCGCCGGGCATGAGCCCGCCCGGGCCCGTCCCCGCCCTCGGGCAGGTGCTCGCCGACTGGGCCGCCGCCCCGGCCTGACAGCCCCCGTCGGCGGTTTGGCATTCCCGACGACCGGCCGTGCACCTATGCTCCGCTGATGGCGAGCGAGACACGGCTTCTGCGGGGCGCGCGTTGGCGGCCCTGACCTGCGTGTCCTGTGGGCGCGGCAGCCCGGCCGACGCCGCCTTCTGTGCGGGCTGCGGGCAGCCGCTCGGGGCGACGGCGACAGCCCGCGAGTCGCGCCGAGTCGTGACCGCGCTGTTCTGCGACCTCGTCGGCTCGACCTCGCTGGGCGAGCGGCACGACCCCGAGGTGCTGCGCCCCCTGCTCGACCGGTACTTCGGCGAGGTCCGCGAGGCGGTCGAGCGGCATGGGGGCCGGGTCGAGAAGTTCATCGGCGACGCGGTGTCGGCGGTGTTTGGGCTGCCCGTGGCCCACGAGGACGACGCCCTCCGGGCGGTGCGCGCGGGGCTGGAGATCCAAGAGCGGTTGGCGCGCCTGCGCGAGGGGTCGCCCATCCCGCTGGAGGCGCGGGTCGGGATCACCACGGGCGAAGTCCTGGTCCCGGGCGGCGGCGCGCCGCTCATCGGCGACGCGATGAACACCGCGTCGCGCCTCCAGTCGGGCGCGCGGCCGGGCGACGTGCTCGTGGGGGTGCCGACGAGGCGGCTCGTCCGCGACGCCGTGGCCGCCGAGCCCGCCGAGCCGCTCGAGGCCAGAGGCAAGGCCGAGCCCGTCCCCGCGTGGCGCGTCCTGGCCATCGCGTCCGGCTCCCCGCCCCGCGCCCGGCGGCTCGACGCGCCCATGGTGGGACGGGACCGGGAGGTGGCGCTCCTCACCCGGTCGTCCCGCAGGGTCGTCGGTGAGCGGGCCTGCGTCCTGCTCACGGTGCTTGGCGTGGCGGGGGCCGGCAAGAGCCGCCTCGTCGAGGAGTTCCTGGGGTCGCTCGGCGACGGGGCCGAGGTGCTCCGGGGCCGGTGCCTCTCGTACGGCGAGGGCATCACCTGGCTGCCCCTCGCAGAGGCGCTCCGCCCCGCCCTCGGGCTCGCCGAGTTCGCGTTGCCGGACGAGGCCGCCGCCGCGGTGCGGGTGGCCGCCGCCGGCGAGGGGCCCGACGCCGCCGCCGTCGCAGCGGGACTCGGCGGCGTGCTCGGCCTCGAGGGCTCGGGCAGCGCGGAGCAGACGGCCTGGGCGGTGCGCCGCCTGCTGGAGTCGCGCGCGCGGTCGCGTCCCGTCGTCCTCGTCCTCGACGACGTCCACTGGGCCGAGCCCGCCCTGCTCGACCTCGTGGAGCACGTGGCCGAACGCGCCGAGGGCCCGCTCCTGCTCCTGTGCATGGCGCGCCCGGAGCTGCTCGACGCGCGCCCGGGCTGGGGCCCCGGGGCCGGCACGGCGGAGGCCGTCCACCTCGGGCCGCTCGCTCCCGCCGACGCCGACGCCCTCGTCGGCGCGCTGCTGGGAGGCGCGCCCCTGCCCGCCGAAGTTCGCGAGAGGGTGACCTCGGCCGCAGGGGGGAACCCCCTGTTCCTTGAGGAGGTGCTGCGGATGCTCGTCGACGAGGGCCGGCTCGTCCGCGAGGGCGACGGGTGGGCCGTCTCCGGTGACCTCTCGGGCCTGCGCATCCCGCCCACCGTGTCCGCCCTGCTCTCCTCACGGCTCGACCGCCTCCCCGAGGGCGAGCGCTCGCTCCTCGAGGCCGCCTCGGTCGAGGGGCAGTCGTTCTCCACCGGCGCGCTCGAGGCGCTGCTGCCCGAGGCCTCCCGTGATGGGTTTCCCGGCCTGCTCCGCTCGCTCGCGCGCAAAGAGCTCGTCGTCCCGGAGCGCCGCGCCAGCCCCGGCCGCGACGGGTACCGCTTCCGCCACCTGCTCATCCGCGACGCCGCGTACGACGCGGTCCCCAAGTCGTCCCGCGCCCGTCTCCACCTTGCCTTCGCTGACTGGCTGGAGGCGGCCGCGGGCGACGCGATCGCCGAGCACCGCGAGGTCCTGGGCCACCACCTTGCCCAGGCGCACCGCTACCGCGGGGAGCTCGGCCTGCCCGACGACCCGGGCCTGCGCATGCGGGCCGCGAGAGCCCTCGGCGAGGCGGGCTCGCGCGCCGAGGACGAGCTGGGCGACATGCGGAGCGCGGTGCGCCTTCTCAGCGCGGCCGCCGAGCTCGCGCCGGGCACCCAGGAGGCGGTCTGGTGGATCTCCCGCCTCTGGGAGATTGGGCCCGGACTGGGGCACGTGCCCAAGGTGACCCACGCCGAGGCGATGCGTCCGGTGTACGGCGACGTGGTGGCCGACACGTCGGCCGCGCGCCTGGCGAGGGTCCTGCGGGACTACGCCGACCCGTCCAAGATGGACCGCGCCGCCAACCGTCGCGACGACCTGTGGGCGCTCGAGCTCTACCGGGCGCACGGTGTCTGGCACCTCGAGCCCGCCATCCTCCTGCGGCTCTCGGATGGCGACCTCCTCGCCGGCGATCTGGAGGGGGCGGAGGCGTGGGCGCGCGAGGGCCTCCGGGCCGCGGAGAAGATCGGGTGGCGGCCGCAGCTCCAGTGGGCGGCCGCCAATCTGCTGGCCGCCCGTATCGCGGGGCCCGCCCCGCTCAGCAGCGTCGTGGAGGAGGCGACGGCGCTCCTCGGGCGGTGGGCCGGCCGGCCCTCGTCGAGGTCCATCCTGCTGGGCCGCGCATTGGCACGGGCCGACATGGGGGACGCCGCCGAGGCTCGCGAGGACCTCGACGAGATCATCCGCCTGCCGGCCGCCGTCGGTCTCCCGCCCGCCATGGAGGACCTCCGGCCCGAGCCGTCGATCGCGCTTGCAACTGGGGATCTTCGCGGGGCGGCGGAGGCGTGCCGGGAGCTGCTCGCCATGCTTGACGAGGACGACGGCATGAACAGGAACGAGGTGCTGGGCACGTACGCGCGCGTCCTCCTCGACCTGGGCCGCGACGCTGAGGCCCAGGCGGCGCTTGAGCCGCTCGAGGCCAGCGCGATCGTAGAGCAGCGCGCCACCCACCGATCGCTCCGGGCGAGACTCCACGCAAGGAACGGCGAGATCGGGGCGGCCCTCGCGTCGATCGACGAGGCAGCCAAGTTGGTCGCGCCGACGGGCTTGGCGATCATCAAGGCCGACATTGCCCTCGACCGCGCGCACGTCCTCCTCGCGGCGGGCCGCGACGAGGAGGCGAGGGCCAGCGCCGAGGAGGCCCTGAGCCGCTACCGGGCCAAGGAGCACGAGGTCGGGACGCGGCGGGCCGGGGCCCTGCTCGGTGCGATGGCGCACCCGCGGTAGGTCGGACTGGGCCCTTCTTGCTCGCGCCGTGCGCCGAGCGCCGCCTCGGAGGCCGCCAGCGCACCCGTCTCGGGCGCCGGACGCGCCCCGGCCCCATCATGGTGGCCGCACGCCAGCCAACGAACGAACGGAGGAGCCCCCACCCGTGACCGCCTGGCAGCGCCGGTTCCCGCTGGCGCTCATCGTCTGTTCGTTGGTCGCGCTCGTCGTCATCAACGCGACGATGGGCACGCCCTCCACGGGCCAGCCCTCGGCGAGCACGCCATCCACTGGGCCGTCATCGCCCGCCCCGTCGCTCGCCGACTTCTCGGACCCGGTCCCGCGCATGGCCATCGTCTACGACCTCGGAGGACGCGGCAGCGCGGGCTTCAACGAGCTCGCGTGGGAGGGCGCGAAGCGGGCAGCCGACGCGTTCGGCGCCGAGCTCAAGGAGGTCACCGCCAGGCCGGGCGACACCCAGGCCGACCGGGAGCAAAGTCTCAAGGAGCTGGCCGACGCCCACTACGACCCGATCTTCGTCATCGGCTCGACCTACGCCCACGCCGTGGCCAAGGTGGCCCCGACATACCCGGGCACCTGGTTCGGCCTTGTCGACGACGGCAGCGTGGACGCGAAGAACGTGATCGGCATCCTGTTCAACGAGGAGCAGGGCTCGTTCCTGGTCGGCGCAGCAGCCGCGCTCACGTCGAAGACGGGCACGGTCGGCTTCATCGGCTTGGTCAATACCCCGCCGTTGCAGAAGCTCGAAGCGGGATTCGCGGCCGGCGCCCGGGCCGCCAACCCGAAGGTCAAGGTCCGGGTCGCGTACCTCTCCCGGCCGACCGACGTCGTCGTCCCGCAGGACCCGGCCAAGGCCAGAGAGGCCGCGCTGGCCATGTACGACGCGAGCGCCGACGTGATCTACGAGGCGGCCGGCGACGCCGGTAGCGGGGTGATCGAGGCCGCCCACGATCGGGGGCGCTGGGCGATCAGCGCCAGCGGCGATGAGTACCTGACGGCGGACCCGTCCGTGCGCGGCGCCATCCTCACCTCGATGCTCACGCGAGCCGACGTCGCCACGTACATCATCGCGATGGAGGTCGCGAGCGGCGTCCCCAAGGACGGCAACAACGTGTTCGGCCTCGATCGGGGCGGTGTGGGCTACGCGACCTCGGGCGGCTTCGTCGACCCGATCAAGACGCAGCTCGATGCCTTCGCCGCAAGGATCGCCTCGGGCAAGATCCTCGTCCCCACGAAGCCCTGACTGCTGGCCGCGTTCGTCAACAAGCCGATTGCGGGCCGGCCTCGGCGGACGCCGAGACGCCCCCGGCGGACCAGGGGCGTCCTGCTGCGGCGATGGGAGGCGGGGATCAGCTGCCGGCGAGGCAGCCCTTCTGGCCGCTCCGGTTGGCGTAGCCGGTTCCAGCCGTGAATGCCTTGTTGCTCCACTCGCCCTGGACCTTCCACTGGGATCCGTTGGCGAATGTGACCAGCGGCGCGCCGAACGACCAGGCGCACTTGTCGCCATTCTCGGCGCCGGCGGCGTCGTACCAGGCGCCCGGGTTGGCCGGGTCCGACATGGCCTCGGCGAGCTCGTGGCCGGTGACATTGGCAAGCGCGGCAAGGCCCTGGCTGTGCAGACCGGACGTGTCGCCCGGGTCGCAGCCGGCGTCGCCGTCGAGGTTCCAGAAGAAGGCGAACTGGACGGCCTTGCCGTTGATCGTCCCGGCGCTGTGCCAGGCGCAGTAGCCCGCACTGCCGCGCTTCTGGTCCGAGTACAGCGCGAAGTAGCTGTTGCCGTTGGCATCGATGACGGTTCCCGAGGCGGTCACCATGGCGGCGATCTCCGCGAGGACGGCGGACGTGCTGCCCTTGCTCGTCTCGGCCGTCGGGTCGACGTAGTGGCCCTGGTGGGTCGTCGGGAGGCTTCCCGCGTGGGCGCCCGTGCTGTCGGTGTACTCGCTGACCGTGTTCTCGTAAGCCGAGCCGCTGAAGCCCGTGTACCAGGTGTCGAGACCGGTGAGCTTGTCGCCGGAGTAGGAGCCCCAGCTCGTGCCGCGGAAGAAGTTCTTCGTGACCGCCGTCGAGAGGATCTTGCCCTTGTGGTAGGTCATGTTGCCGACGACCCGAGCCAGGTGCGGCCTCGCCGCGTTGGCGACGCCGTGCGGCAGGACGAACCCGAAGGCCGGCCCTGCCGTGACCCCGACGGGCGGGGCGGCCGAGGCGATGGGGACCGCTGCGGCAGACAGGACCGCAAGCATCGCGAGGGGCAGGATCGCCTTCCGGACCGAGGCGCGGGCGACGTGCATCGGGTTCTCCCATGCCGCGGCGCCAAACGGGGGTGCGGGACGCTGCCCTCGGGGACGCACAGGCCGCCGGATCGTACTTGATCGCCCCGGCGGCCACAACGCGGTTTCGCGCGCCGGCGCCGCTCGCGACCTCGGGCAAGCACACCATCACGATCGTCTGCGTGGCCCCGGGCGGCCACCCGACGATCAACGGGGACGCGTTCGTCGTGCTCAAGGAGCCCCGAGGGCGTCGCGGGACCGCTCCGGGCGGCCAGCCAGGCAGACGTCGTGGGCAACGGCCCGCCTGGCTTCGGATCGTCCGGCATGCTCGGCCGTCAGGCGGACAGCGTGTCCGTCGGCGTGCTCGACTGGTGGGCGCGGGTGTGCCAGGTCTCGAGCATCCACTCGAGCCTCGGCGGGAGGTGAAGCTCGCGCGTGGCGGACGCCGGCCCGCCGGTCTCCTCCCACATCATCCGGTGGTGGCGCATCGCCTTGGACGCCGCGATCGCGACGACGGGGACGAGCAGGAGCAGCCCGATGTGCGGGCCCCCGCTGTGGTGCTTCTCGTGCATGGTGTCCGTTCTCCCCGGCCGTGGCCGGTGTCATGGGGCGGCATTCGTGTCTGCCGATCACCGTCATGGTCGCGGGGCGATGTGCAGATGGTGTGCGCATGGCGAGCAGAAGCTGCGCAGATCGCTCCGGTCGTGGCCAGCCGGGTGCTCGTGAGGCGATAGGGCAACCGACCCCCTTGGCGCGCCCGGTCCGTCGGTCTACGGTGCGCCGGCGTCACTCACGGGTGCCCCTCCACGAGTTGGCGCACCGGCCCCGGGCCTTTGCGCGAGCGGCGACTCGGGGCCCCTCCATGGGGGCGCCCGTCGCCCGCAATGACCGCGGCGCCCGCTCGGCCGATGACGAACCGCACCGTGTGCCGGATGGGAGAAGGCCGGGCTTCAAGCGGCGCGAACCTGCGACCGAGGCGGCGCAGGCGCGACTTCGCTAGAACAGCTCGCGCTTGAGGGCGGACACGGCGGCATCGGCCTCGGCGAGGGATCCGACCGAGTTGAGCTGGGCCGCTTGGCCACGGGTCAGCTTGCCGCCGGCGACCGCCGCTGCGACGGCCTCGCGGAACTCGGCCAGGTCGGCGAGCGCGGCGGCGTCCCACTCGGCTGCCTGCGCGTCAAGCAGGTCGGGGAAGGCGCGCCAGTCGGCCACGGAGACGCCCTCAGGCGCCGGGGTCCCCCGCCCGCGGAGCTCGGCCGCGCGCTCGCGCGTCGACTGCGCCCGCTCGAGGTGCGAGCGCCACGTGTTGACCACGCGCGCAAGCGCGAGCGAGGCCTCGGCGGGGCTAGTCCAGTCGATATCGCTCATGGGCTCCTCCTCCGCCTGTCCCGGGCAACGGACGCCATGGTATCCGGATCGGCCCACGCTCCGACTCAAACCGCCCTTCCGCGGTCGGCGTGCGCGGCGGGCGATCCCCGCGTATTCCTAGCGCGGCTATCAGCGGGCTGGATCCGCCGATTGGCCACCAGGAACGCGCAGGGGACCTCGCGGTGGGCCAAGGTTGCGATCGGCGCCGGATCCGGGCTTAGGTCTTCAGCTGCTGGCGCCCCACGTCGCGATGAGCTCGGCGACGATCGCGTCAGCGACCTCGTCCGCGGTCCCCTCGCGCTCGACCTCGTCGGACCAGGCGAACTTGTCGAGATAGTCGTCCGTCCCGGCGAGGCCCTCGCGCATCGCCACGCGGTCGATCTCCGCGCCGAACCAGCCGGGCAGCTTGCGGTTCGCCATGGCGCCGGTCTCGTCCGTGGCCTGGACTTGGGCCGGGATCTCCTGCCAGGCGAGGATGCGGTAGCGGGCCAACGGGCGCCTCCTGTGTCATGCCGGGGCCGACGCGCCCCTCCAGCCGGGCGCCACGTGCGTGCAGCATGCCATCCAGCGGGCGAACCCGCCGCACGGATGCAACCCGGGCGACAGGTCGGAGCGAGGGGCGACGCCCAGCAGGATCCCGCCGGGGTCCCCGGCGCGGGCCTGTGTGCCCCGCGGCGGCGAGTGCCTCGCGCCGGGACGGGTACCCGCTGTGCGGTCACTCCAGCGCACGTGCCCGCTGTGCGGTCAACCAAGCGCACGGGCGGGCCGGAACCGTGCCCCTGGGCACCGCTCGGTGCGACAGACTGACCGCTGGGCGGGCACGTGCATCCGAGTGCCCGGTGAGCGGTCAGATGCAGGCGAGGCGATGCACGGCGACCCGTGGCAGGCGCAGGCCGGGGCGTGAACCCGCCCCCCGGATGCGAACCGGGAAACGGGCGCAATCGGGAGCCGGCGCCCAGCGCTCCCCAAGGCGAGCGGCGCGGCTTCAGGCGGAGGGCGGGTCCGGCGGGAGGAGCGGGGACTCGTGCGGATCGGGCACCGCGGCGGGTGACGTGGGGGCAGCGGGGGGCGGTCCGGGGGCTTCGTGGAGCGGGTCGTCGTGCGGCTCGGGGGCGGGCGCGGGCGGCATCGCCGGCGCGGGCGGCATCGTCGGCGCGGGGGTTCTCGCGGGCGCGGACGGCATCGTCGGCGCGGGGGTTCTCGCGGGCGCGGACGGCATCGTCGGCGCGGGGGTTCTCGCGGGCGCGGGCGCGGGCTCGGGCGTCATCGCCCGAGCGGCGGCGACCGGCGAGGTCCAGGTCGTCGTGGCCTCAAGGTCCTGCGCCGACGCCGGGACGGTCCACCGCGTCACCGGTGCGGGCACGGTGGTGCGCAGCGGCAGCTCCACGTGCAGGATCGTCGGACCGCCAGCCGGACTGAAGACCAGCAGCTTCCCGTCGAGCGCCTCCACGCGACCGCGCAGGCCCGCGAGCCCGCCGCCGGGGGCGATCGTTGCCCCACCGTGCCCGTCGTCGCGGATCCACACGCCAAGCCGCGTGGGCTCGCGCCGGAGGGTGATCTGGACGCGCGTCGCCCCGGCGTGCTTGCCCACGTTCGCAAGTGCCTCGCTCACGACGTAATACGCGGCGCGCTCGACCGCATGCGGCAGGCGCTCCCCCGCCGGCAGGTCGCTGTCGAGGAACGTGGGAACGGCACTCCGGCCGGCGACCGCGCCCAAGGCGGCCACGAGCCCACGGTCGAGCAGGATGGCGGGCGCCGTGCCGCGGACGACCTCGCGGATCTCGGCGAGCGCCTGACGGGCCTGGTCACGCGCCCCGGCGATGAGCGTCTTGGCGGCAGCCGGGTCCTCGTCCACCTTGCCCTCGGCGAGCGAGAGGTCGATGGCGAGCATGACCAGACGCTGCTGGGCGCCGTCGTGGAGGTCGCGCTCGATGCGGCGCAGCTCGTTGGCCTCGAGCTCCACGGCCGCCGACCGGCTCTCGCGCAGGCGGTCGTTCTCATGGCGCAGGGCGTCGGACGGGCTGATGCAGAGCAGCCCTTCGACGACGTAGCGGTGCAGGATCGCCATGCCCCGCGTGGCCGACGCAGCGACCGGCAGGAGGATCAGGCCGACGAGGAAGACCAGGAACAGGACGACGTCGGGGTTGACACTGCCGCTCGAGACGGGCCAGTGCGCGCCGGCCAACCTCGCGAGCAGCGCGAGCGGTGGCGCGACCGCGAAGGCGACCGCGATCGTCCAGAGCGTGATCGCCACCGTGAACTCGATGATCGCGAGCGGGAACGAGATTGCGACGTACGCCATGTCGAACCAGCGGGCGGCATCGAGGAAGATCGCCTCGAACCAGCCGCGGAGACGGGCCTCGAGGGGCTTGCCGTCGAGCGCATCGAGCGGGCGATGCGGGCGCTGGATGAGCGGGCGGTCGTCGACTAGCGTCATGCGCCAGACCTCAACCCGGGCGTACAGCCGGGCGGTCTCGACGGCGAACGCGATGAACGGGATGCCGACGATCACGATGAGCAGGCTCGCCCCGACCGAGAGCAGGGACGTCACGACGGCAAACGCCGTGACCGAGAAGCCGAACCCGAGCAGGATCGCGGCGAGCGCCTTCCAGGCCGAGAGGCTAATCGGCGACAGCACGAACGTCACGAGCGGGTTGCGCCCGCCTCGCGTCGGGGCCGCCGGACCGGAACTCGCGGGCGCGCTCATCGCGCTCGACCCTACCACCCCCGGGGTGTCCATCGTGCTGTCGTCCTTCCTCGGGCGCCAGTGCGTCAGGGGCGCCGTTCTGGCCATCACGATGCCGCCCGACTACCGCCGTTCCCAGCCGGGCAGCGGGCATCTTCGGGGTGGGGATGTCCCCACCCCGGCGTCCGCTCCGATCCCGCCAGCCCGGGGGCCTTGGCCCTTGGCCCCCCTTGGCCCCCAAGGGTTCTCGGCCCGCGGCCCCGTGCGTCGCCCCAGGCCCGACTGCCCGCTGGGCGGGCACTCCAGCGCACGTGCCCGCGTGGCGGTCAAGCCGGCGCACGAGAAGGGGCGAAACCGCCCCGAAACAGCTCGGAGCTGGCCTCGCCGCGCGCCAGGCTGTCCGCTGGGCGGACACGTGCATTGGAACGCCCGCTGAGCGGTCAGATCCCGGCGGCAGATGCACGAGCGCCCGCGAGCGAGCACCGCAGCAACCAACGCCACGATGGCGGCGGATCAGCCGCCAGCCCCGCGCGCCGGGGCACTGCGTTCGGCGGCTCAGCCGCCGTCAGCGCAAGGCGGCCGGGAGGAGCGGAGCGAGCGCGCTCGGACGCGCGTGAGCGAGCACCGCAGCGGCCAACGCCGCGATGGCGGCGGATCAGCCGCCAGCCCCACGCCCCGAGACTGCGTTCGGCGGCGCAGCCGGCGTCTGCGCAAGGCGGAGCCGAGCACCGGAGCGAGCGGGCTCGGACGCCCGTGAGCGAGCACCGCAGGCGACAACGCCGCGAGCGTGCCGGATCAGCCGCCAGCCCCACGCCGCCTCAGAACCCTCCCCCGCCGCCGCCGCCCCCACCGCTCGACCCCCCGCCATACCCGCCGCCCGACGAGGACGCCGTGGTCACGGTAATCGACGAGATCGACGACCCGAACGACGAGAACGAGGCCGCGCTGCCCGAGTACCAGACGGGATGCCAGTTGGCGCTCGCGGGGTCAGACACGCTGCGGCTGATGAGGTCGCCGATCTCGTTGGCGAGGCCGAGCGCCACGGCCCAGACGATCAGCGCGTCGGGCGTCTCGAGCCAGGGCAGCTTGAGCTTGGCGTGCTCCTGTGCGCTCACGACGCCGGGCGCCGTGCCGATCTCGTGGCGCATGGTGTTGCGGTACGCCATTGCCATGCCGAGCACCCACGAGCCGTCCGTCGTGCGGGCGGCCATGTACTTCGCGGCAATGGCGCCCACCACGATCGCGAGGATCGAGGACGCGAAGACGGTCACGATCGACAGGCCTTCGAGTGCATCCCCAGCGAGCACCATCACGCCAAACATCGTGAGGAACGGGACGATCACGATCCAGCCCAGCCCGCTGATGGCCTTGTTCGGGTCGGTCTTGAACCAGGTCGTCTGGGCCGCCGCCTTGCCCAGCGCCGAAGCGAACCTGGTCTGGAGGGTCGTGAGGCTTCGCATGTCGGTGTGGGTGACCACACCGTTGCGGGCAATGGTCCGCATCGAATGCAGGATGAGCCGCTCCGGCTCGCCGACGAGCGTCTCGGCGTGGGCGACGCGCGGGTCGGCCGGGTCCGAGACGACGAAGTCGATGGGTTTGTGCCCGATGCCGAACGTCGTCGAGCCCTCCTGCATCGCGATGAGGTTGCGCGAGGCGAGGTCGACGAGGGCGGCGGCGGGTGCGGACTTGGTCGGGACGCCGTCGTGGAGGAGCGCGGCCATGGACGGGGTCAGCCCGGGCGGCGGCGCGGGCAGCAGCACCGAGTCGTCGATGAGCGGGATCGGCGGGTCGCGGCCGTCGCGCCACCAGGTGACGATCACGCCGATCACGACGATCAGGTTGATCACCAGCGCGAGGATCGCCTGCCACGCGAGCAGCGGCGCCGACTCGAGGCGCGTGCCCGGGTGGTCCACGGCGTCAGCGATCTGCGTCATCCCGACCGTCAGGGCGCTGTTGAGGTCGCCTGCCTTCGCCTTGACGAGCATGTCATTGGCGACGTTCTGGGCCGCGCCGGCCGAGAGGTACTTGGTCACGATCCCCGAGCCGCCGTAGACGTAGATCTGGCCGTGGCGAAGCGTGGTGTCGAGGTCGAACAGCACCACGATGCCGTTGTTGACGCCCTTCTGGCCCACGCCCCAGGTGTCCATGATCTGCGTGGCGGTGCTCTTGGCCTCGGCCGTGTCCACCGACGATTCGCCCGACGGGATCGAGACGACCGCGATCTCCACGCCGGTCGAGGCGCGCAGCCGGTCGGCGGCCTGCTGCGCCGAGGCGATCGTGTCGGCCCGCCAGATGCCGGCGAAGTCGTAGACGGAGCGGCCCTCCTGCGAGGGCGGCAGCGTGAACGCGAGCGCGAGCGGGGCGGCGATGAGCAGCAGCGCGACGGCTGCTGGCGCCATTGCCAGCCGACGCCAGCGCGCCTCGCGCGCCTCGCGCTCGATCCCGTGTCGCTGCCTCATCCCCGACCTCCCTCGCACGCCGATCTCCCGCCAGCGTCTCGGCACAGGGTGCCCGGCCGGAGCGCGCCCCGCAATGGGCGATTCCCTGCCGCGAATGTGGGGCATCATCGCGCCATGGACGCAACCGGCCTGCGCGTGGTCATCGCCGAGGACTCCGTCCTGCTCCGGGAGGGCGTGGCCAAACTGATCGAGGCCGGCGGCGGGACCGTGGTCGCGAAGGTCGCCGATGGTCCGTCGTTCGTCGAGGCGTGCGTCGCCTACCGGCCGTCCGTCTCGGTCGTGGACGTGCGGATGCCGCCGACCCAGCGCGACGAGGGGCTTCGCGCCGCGCTCGAGGCAAGGCGACGCGTCCCCGGCACGCCGATCCTGGTGCTCAGCCAGTACGTCGAGCGCCAGTACGCCTCCGAGCTCCTCGCCGACCGCCGCGGCGGCGTGGGCTACCTGCTCAAGGACCGCGTCGCCGACGTCCGCGACTTCCTCGACGCGCTCGCCCGGGTGGCGGCCGGCGGCACGGCGCTCGACCCGGAGGTCGTGGCCCAGCTGATGGTCCGCCGGCGGGTGGACGACCGGCTCGGCGCGCTGACGCCACGGGAGCGCGAGGTGCTCGCCCTGATGGCCGAAGGCCGGACGAACGCGGGGATCGCCACGTCACTGACCATCACCGAGGGCGCGGCCGAGAAGCACATCACGAGCATCATCGGCAAGCTCGACCTCCCCGACTCGCGCAGCGACCACCGTCGTGTGCTCGCGGTGCTCGCCTACCTCGACTCCGAGGAGGCCTGACCGGCGGCCGGACGGGGTGCGCGCAGCGCCGTACGAATCGGGGATACCAGCGGGCGCGCGGGCCCTGTACCCTTCGCGGACATTTCGTCCCCGACTCGGAGCGCGCCCATGCCCGATCCGTCGACGATGCTGGCGGCCCTGCTGCTCGCGCTCGTCCCCTCGCTCGTCTACCTGTTCGTCCTCAACGCGATCGACCGGTACGAGAAGGAACCCTGGACCATCCTGATCGCCTGCCTCGTGGCGGGTGCGATCGTGGCCCCCGCCATGAGCATGGGTGTGCTCGTCCTCCTGGGGCATCCCGCGGCACTGCCCCCGGCCTTCGCGCCGGGCCGGTCGCCGGACGCCATCACCGCGATCGTCGAGGCGATCGCCGTCGGCCTCGTGCTCGTCGTGATCACGCGCTCGGTCCGCCAGGAGTTCGACGACGTCCTCGACGGGGTCATCTACGGCGCGGCCGTGGGCGCCGGCTTCGGCGCGGCGGAGACGTTCCTCTACGCGCTCGGCGGCACGAGCCAGCTCTCGACCATCACGATCATCGAGCTGCTGATCGCGGGGCTCAACCACGCGTTCTACGGCGCGGTCATCGGCGCGACACTCGGCTGGGCGAAGGACCTCGTGCCCTGGCAGCGCTGGACCGCCACCGTCCTCGGCATCGCCACCGCCGCCCTGTTCCAGGCCTTCCACGACACGCTGCCGCTCATCCTCGCCCGGGTCCTGGGCAAGCCCGAGGCGGCCACCGGCACCGCGGTCAAGCTCCTCGCGGACGCGGTGAACTGGCTCGGCCTGCTCGCCATCCTGGTGATCGTCGTGCTCGCGTGGCGCCGCGAGGCGCGGATCCTGCGGGTGGAGCTGCACGAAGAGGTCGAGGCGGGCGTCGTCTCCGCGACCGACTACGCCACGGTCACGTCCTTCCGCGGGCGGCTCGCCCGCCAAGCCGTGCTCCTTCGCTCTGGCGGCCTGGGCCCGGTCCGGCGCCTTCGCCGGCGCTACGCGGCCGAGGGCGAGCTCGCGTTCCACAAGTGGCACCTGCGCCGCCGATCCGCGGCCAACCGACCCGACCCGTCCCGCGGCGACCGGCTCCGCGACCTCATTCGCTCCCTCGCTGACGCCCCGGAGGTCGTCCGATGACCCACCGCCTGCTTTCGCTCGCGATCGCGGTCGTGCTGGTCGCCTGCGGCTCGTCCGAGACCGAGCCCAACGCGGCGGGCTCGCCCGACGCCACGCCCGCGGCAGCCGCCACCTCCCGCGCGGCCTCGGGCGGCAGTGGCACGGGCTCCACCGGCGCCACGAAGACCGTGGCCGCGCCGGCGCTGCCGCCGTCGGTCGGGACATCGGTGCTGTTCCACCTCCAGCTCGCCACGGACCTCGACACCTCGGGCAACCCGATTGGCCAGGCGACGCAGTTCGCGAGCGGCACCAAGACGATCTTCGGCCTGCTGGGCTGGCAGTACGTCGCGCCCGGCACCGAGCTCAAGTTGCGGCTCTTCTCGGGAGACCGCTTCATCTACGAGACCGCCCACACCGTGGTCAACGCGCACGGGGCGGATGGCGCGGGCGCGGGCTTCATCTACACGTTCCACACGAGCGATGGCTTCGCCGACGGCACCTACACGGTCGAGGTCGACTACAACGGCGTCCCCGACGAGGAGGTCCCGTTCACCGTCGGCGGCGGCGACCTGTACGACGCGGTGATCGGCAGCGGCACGCAGTCCGGCCCGATCCCCTACGCCGACCCGGCCAGCGTCCTGATCGTCACCCGCGAGTCGGTGCTGCGCGCGAACCTCGGCTCGCGCACGGACGAGGTCCTTGCCGCGGCCCGCCGCGTGGGCGACCTCCACGACCTCGAGGCGGACGGCGTGGCGCGGTCCACCGCGGACGCGACAGTCGCCGAGACGCAGCGCCTGCTCCGGGCCGGCGACTACAAGTACCTGCTGATCCTGGGCAACGACGACACCGTGCCGTACACGCACCTCAAGAACCCGCTGGCCGACTCGGAGACGGCGGACCTCGCGGACTGGGAGCTCCCCGCCGCCTGGGTCCCCTCAGACAACTTCTACACGGACCTCGACGCCGACAAGTACGGGACGCCTGACCTCCCCGTCGCGCGCATCCCGTCCTCGGACGATGCCGACCTGCTGCTCACCCAGCTCTCGGACATCGTGCCGCCCGACGGCTCGGCCTTTGCGCTCATCAACCAGGAGCGCAAGAGCCAGGCCGGCATCGTGCTCAACGCGATGGCCTCCATGTCGCAGGTCCAGCTCGAGTACTCCCCGCCTACCCAGGGCGCCGCGTTCGGCCAGAAC
>Ga0315271_10000035_pt1 | contig 55333 bp, 50 predicted proteins | sample C3_top_MG_FD_204664 | JGI IMG/M metagenome (GOLD analysis project Ga0315271, IMG submission 204664) | Sediment microbial communities from Yellowstone Lake, YNP, Wyoming, USA - C3_top | ecosystem: Environmental > Aquatic > Freshwater > Lake > Sediment | place: USA: Wyoming | collected 2017-08-01
CGTTCTATGGTAGGCCCGCGCCGTGAAGCCCAGTCGCTCCGCGGCCGCCGCCATCACGTCCCGCGCCGCGCGCTCGACGCCGAAGTGCCGGTCCGAGAACCTCGGCGGTGCGTGGGCATTCGCGCCGACCCCCGGCACGGCGGCATAGCGCTCCCGCTGCTGCGACCGCGCCCGCTCCACCCGCGCGCGGACGTCAGCGCTCCGCTCGCCGCTCACCCCCTCACCGAGTGCCCGCACGCCGACGGCGCCGACGTGCACGTGCATGTCCACGCGGTCGAGCATCGGCCCCGAGAGCCGTGCCCGGTAGCGCGCGATCTCTGCCACCGCGCAACGACACGACCGCGCCGGGTCCCCGGCGCCGCCGCAAGGACAGGGATTCATCGCCCCCACCAGCGTGAAGCGTGCCGGGAAGGTGACCGCCATCTTCGCCCGCGCGATCGTCACCGAACCGTCCTCGAGCGGCTGGCGCAACGACTCGACCACGTGGCGCCGGAATTCGAGCAGTTCATCCAGGAAGAGCACGCCATGGTGCGCGAGACTCACCTCCCCCGGCCGTGGCGGCGACCCCCCGCCAATCAACCCCGCATCCGAAATGGTGTGATGCGGCGCGCGGAAGGGTCTCGTGAGCAGCAGCGGCGCCCCGGGCGCGAGCAACCCGGCCACACTATGGATGGCGGTCACTTCCAGCGCCTCGCCTTCCGCGAGCGCCGGGAGGATGCCCGGGAGCCGCCGCGCGAGCATCGTCTTCCCCGCCCCCGGAGGCCCCACCATGACGAGATTGTGCCCGCCCGCCGCCGCGATCTCGAGCGCGCGCTTCGCCCCCGCCTGCCCCACGACCTCCGCCAAGTCCGGCGCCTCTGCGGCGCCCGGCTCGACGCTCGCGGACGCGACCGCCGCCGGCAGCACCCCCGCCCGCAGCGCCGCGATCAACGACGCCAGCGTTTCCGGCGCCGAGAGGCGCGCTGCACTCACCAGCGACGCCTCGGCGACATTCGGCGGCGGGAGGACCAGCGTGCGCTCTCCCGCCGCCGCCAGCCGCCGCGCGATCGGCAGCGCCCCGCGGACAGCGCGGAGCGCTCCATCGAGCCCGAGTTCACCCACCGCGGTGATCCCTTGCACGTGGCGCGGCTCGAGCTGTTTCGTCGCCACCAGGATCCCCAACGCGATCGGGAGATCGAAGGCGGTGCCGTCCTTCCGCACATCCGCCGGAGCGAGATTCACCGTGATCCGCCGCGGCGGCACCTGGAAGCCGGAGTTCACGAGCGCCGCCCCCACCCGCTCGCGGCTCTCCTTCACCGCCCCGGCGGGCAGCCCCACGATGGTGAACTGCGGCAGCCCCGTCGCCGCGTCCACCTCCACCGTCACGTCGTACGCATCGATGCCGAGGACGGCGGCGGACCGGATCGCAGCGAGCATGGGGGCACGATGCGCCTCGGCGCTCCCCGGACCATCACCACCGCATTCCGGCCGCCATCGGAATGCGACGGTCTACTGGTACTGCACGTACACCGGCACCGGATCGAGCCCCAGCACCTCGCGCGGCGTCAGCAACGGCTTGTCCTGCTTGTAGAAGAGCTTCACCCCGGGGAACTCCACCGGCCGGTCGTGCGCGTACGCGCCGTACGAGCCGTACTTGTCCTTCGGCGGGCCGAAACCGTCCATGTCCAGCACCACCTGCACGCGCGGATCGCGCTTGATCAACCAGGCGTGCGTGAGCATCGGGATCGTGAAGCGGTGCACGATGAGCACCTTCGGCGGCAGATGGTATCGCGTCACCAGTGCCGCGAGCGTATCGATCACGAGGTTCACGTCGACGGCATCGAGCGTGCCGATCACTTCCCCGGGGCGCTTGTCCTTCCGCTTCACCGAGAACTCCGGATCGAGCGCCAGATGGACGTCCGGCCGCTGCAGCCACGCCATCAGCGGAACGAGTTCGGCGCCGACGGTGCTCTTCCCCACCTGCATGTCGAGGATCAGCACGCCCTTCGCGCGTACCACGAGCGCCGCAAAGTGGGCGATCGTCGAATCCCTCATGCGCAGCCGATACTTGCCGTCGCGCCCCGGTGACGCCTGCGCCACCGGCGTCACCAGCTGCAGCGCGGGGATCACCGGCATGAACGTGTCGAGCGCCGCATACACCTCGGCCTGCTTCGCGAGCCGCTTCAGCATCGTGTCGGCCGGCACCGCGCCGAGGATCCCCATGCGCTTCGACATCGGATTTCCATAGAAGGCGAGGATCCGGCAACCCGGCAGCAGCGACCCCTCGAGCGATGCGGGCACCGGACCCGCCGCGCGCACGGTGTCGCCGTACTGGCGCCCCTTCTTGTTCGCCGCCTTCCGCGAGAGCGACGCCGGCGGCGGCGCCGGAGTGGCCGGTGCCTTCGCCGAGTCGGCGTGCGCAGTGTCGGTCGGCGCCGGCGGCCGCACCGGCGCCGTCGCGCACCGCGCCGGCGGCACCCAGGCCACGGCCGCGCTGTCCTTCTTCACCTGCGTCGTATCCTGCCTCGCCCTCACGCTCGCCGGCTGCACTTCGCCGCAGGCCGCGCCGAGCACGAACACGAGCCCGAACACGAGCCGTATCATTCCCCCACCCCTCGCAGTTCGATCCGCACCGTCGTCCCCTTCCCCTCCTCGCTCGCCACCGCGATCGCACCCCCCCAGCCCTCCACGAGACGGCGGCTGATCGGCAGCCCCAACCCGCTCCCGCTGGTGCGGGTCGAGAAGTGCGGCTCGAAGAGCCGCGGCATCACGCCCGCCGCGATCCCCCGCCCGTTGTCGCGCACCTCCACCCGGACGCGCCCGTCCGGCGTACTGATCCGCACCTCCACGCGCGTCGCCGCCGCGTGCCGCGCGTTCTCGAGCACGTTGAGCATCACTTCCCGCAGCTCATCTTCCCTCGCGTACGCCACGGCGCGCGCGCGGTCCTCGTGCAGCCGCCACTCCACGTCGCCCTTCCCCAGCTTCTCGAGCGCGAGCACATCCCGCACGACCGCCGCCACATCGGTCGGCTCCGCCGCCATCGCGTCGGCCGGCGCGCTCCCGTAGCGGCTGAAGCCCCGCGCGATCTCATCGAGGCGGTCGATCTCGGCGAGGATCCGCGTCACGTTCGCGTCGAGCACCTTGGCGAAATCGCCGCGCGCGTCCGCGTACGCGCGCTGCAGGTGCTGCACGCCAAGGCGGATCGGCGTCAGCGGGTTCTTGATCTCGTGCGCCACCTGCCGCGCCATCTCCCCCCACGCGAGCACGCGCTGCGCGCGTGCGAGTTCGGTCACATCATCGAGGGTGAGTACCGCGCCGCCACTCCCGAGCCGCGTCAGCCGCGCCTGGATCTGCCGCTCGCCGATCGCCGCCTCGAACTCCTCCTCCTCGCGCCCCGACACGAGGAAGTCGTGCGCGCGCGCCGCGAGCTCCCGATGCACTGCCGCCAGCGGCGCATCACTCCCGAGCCCCGGACCCAGCAGTGCCTCGGCGCGCGGGTTCGCGAGCGACACCCGTCCGTCGGGGGCGAGCGCCACGACGCCGGTGGCGACGTTGCGCAGCACGGCCGACGTCCGCCGCTCCGCCGCCTCGAGCGCCGCGCGGCTCGCGCCGAGATCCGCCGCCATGCGGCGGAAAGCGGAGAAGACCGGACGGAACTCCGCCGGCGGCGCCCCCTCGAGCGGCGGCTCGCGCTCCCCCGCCGCGACCGCGAGCGCCGCCTTGCGGAGCGATCCGATCGGCTCGGCGAGTGCGCGCGATGCCGCGCGGCTCAGCGCGACCGCCGCGAGCGCGCCGAGCACCGTCGTGATGAGCAGCAGCACGGCGAGGTCCCGCCGCCGCCGGTCCAGCGCGAAATCCCCCGCGCGCGCGGGCGCCGCGAGCACGAAGCGCTCCCCCCCCTCGGCGAGCGCGGCGCGATAGCCGAAGAGCGCGCGGTCGCCGCCCACCTGCTCACTCACCCCCACGAAGTCCTCGTGCCCCTCCCGCAGCAGGAGATAGCTCTCCGACGCGAGCAGCCGCCCCGTCGGCGCGAGCGCATCCCACAGCGGGTCGCTCGACCAGCGGATCTCTCCACGCCGATAGAGGATCAGCGGCGTCCCCAGACGATCGCCCGTCGTGTCCATGCGCGCGACATCGCTGCTCTCCACCGTGCGCAGCGTCTCGCGCACCACGAGCTCGCGCGACTGCCGGTCCTCGGTGAGCAGCCGCTCGTAGCTCCAGAGCGCGAAGCCGAGCGCCGGCAGCACGAAGAACAGGAAGAGCGCCAGCGACAGGCGCGCCCGGTAGCTCGCCATCCACCGCCGGAGTTCCGCGCGCGTCCACCGCCGCACCGCACTCGCCGACGCGGCGCTCACCACCCAGAGGAGCGAGAGCACCACGAGGTCGAGCAGGACGATCAGCGCCCCGCGTTGCGCGAGCACGAGCGGTGACCGCAGGTCGATCTCCACGTGCGCGCGCTCCGCCCCGAGCGCGGTGGTGACCATGCGGTCCCCGTGGAGCTGGTCACCGCGCCGGTACCAGGCCGTGCGACCGTGCCGCAGGACCGCGCTGGGCTCCGCGGCCGCGAGCATGATCTGATAGGGCGGCTCCCCGTGCTCGCGCGGCGTGAGCCCCAGCAGCGGCATGTAGGGGTCGTCGGGGATCAACCGCGTCCGCGGCGCGACGGTGACCGTCGTGGCGCCGCCTCCCGGCGTGGGAACGGCCAGTACCGTGAGCACCCCCGGCGAGCCGAGCACCTGCTGCACGAGCGGATGCCCCGACCGCTGCGCCGACGCCATGAGCGACCGGAGCGCGCCCGCCGGCACGACGATCGGGTCGAGCGCCACCTGCGCGATCGGCTCCCCCTCCGCCCTCCAGTGCGTGAGCACCACCGGGAAGCCCGCGCCGACGAGGTCCGAGCGCACGTACGCGCGAAGCAACTCCGCCTCCGACAGCGACGCCGGCGCCGCCGCGAGTTCCGCGCCGAACCGGGAGAGCAACGCGGTCACGTCGGGATCGGGCGACTCGAGCTCATCCAGATCGCGGTCCGCGAGCGCCGTCCGCCCGCGCACCCCCGCATTCCAGGTGAGCGTCGCCGCACCGCATGCCGCCACCACCGCCGCGGCGAGCACGTAGCGCTTATGCGGCCGCGAGAGCGCGAGCGCGATCACCGTCGCCATCCAGACAACGGTGTACCACTGCGGCCAGTCCCCCGGCGGCTCCAGCACGATCGAGCCCGCCGCCGCGCCGAGCGCGGCGAGCAGCGGCGCCACCCACGCCGGGATCACGCGCGCCTTCCCGAGCGCGCCCAGCCCCGCCGCCGCGGCCGCCACGAGCAGTGTCGTCGCCGCCAGGAACAGCGTCACCTCCCACGCGATCCAGAGCGTCGTCGTCACGCCGCTCGGTGGCGGCGACACGCCGCGCGCGAGCGCCCGCATCAGGAAGGGGCCCGTCCCCGCGATCACGAGAGCGACGAACGGCGAGAGCCAGCGCGCGGGCTGCCGGGCGCGCAGCGCGAGCAGCAACGCGAGCAACACGAGGACGCCGGCCATGCCGAGCGCTCCCGCGTTCGCGGTGAAGGGCCCGCCGTTCGGCGCGTAGTACACCGTCGGATCGAAGAGCACGGAGCGGCTGGAGAGTGCGCTGAGCGGCGCGACCGCCACCGCCGCGAACGCGACGCCGAGCGGCGCGAGCCGCCAGCCGATCGCCTTCCCCTGGCTCCATGCCGCGGCGATGAGGGCGAGGAGCGCGACCGCGAGCAGCGGCAGCCCGCGCGTCCGCGCGCGGTCGGTCTCGATCAGCCGCGCCTCCTCCGCCTCCGGCGCCACCGGCCGCGCGCGCAGCAGGGTGTCGCGCCCGGCCACGAACACTGCGGCCCCCTCATCCGTGCGGTCTCGCGCCCCGAGGAGCGCGAAGCCGTGCAGCCCTTCCGCCCGCGCCACCCGCTGGTCGAGGGGTGACGTCAGTGAATCCGCCGGCGGCTCGGCGTGCACCACCATCGTCGCCACCGCCGTTCGCCTGCCGCGCCGCGCGCTCGCGTAGAGCGTCGCGTAGAAGGGGCCGGTGACGACCCCGAGCGGCGCCGTGAGCGAATCGGTGGCCGCGAACACCCGCCCCGCCCACGCGACCGCCTGGCCGCTGTCGTAGAGCACCACGCCGTGCGCCGCGTCCGGCGCGAGCACGCGCAGCGCATTGAAGGCGGGACGCTCCTCCCCGGGCGCGTCGAGCGCCCGCTCGGCCGCGCGGCGGAGCACCGTCGCCGTCGCCTCCAGTTCCACCGTGAGCGCCGCGCCGCCACGCGCGAGACGCGACGCGCGGTACGCCGTCCAATCGGCGGCGATGCGGGTCAGCGAGCGCTGCGTCCCCGCCGCGAGGACCACGAACACGACGGCGAGCGCCGTGAAACCGAACGCCCAGCGTCGCACCGCCGGCGCCAGCCGGACGCTCAACGCCGCCGTGAGCCCCGTAGCGGCAGCCGCGGCGGCGAGGTAGCGTACTCCAGGATCACGCAGCCACCACGCGGACGCGAGGACCGCCAGCGCCGCGGCCACCGTCCACCTGATCGCCCGCGCGCCGGACTCCCCGCCCGTGCCTGATCTCCGATCGCCACCGCGAGTCGAAATGACCGCTGCCCTCCGCGCCACGGGTCCTGCGCCGCGGCGCCTCAAGGAGATGATCCCGGCCGAGGTCGCCGCGCTCGTCGCGGACGACCCGCGCCTCATCCTGCCCGTCGGCAGCTGCGAGCCCCACGGCCCGCACCTGCCCCTCGGCACTTCGTCGCTCATCGTCGAGCATCTCGCCGACGACCTCTCCTCCGCCTACGGCGTGCTCCGCGCCCCCGTCGTAGAGTATGGCGCCGAACGCGCCGACGCGCGCCCCACCCCCGGCAACGTCTCCCTCCGCCGGAAGACCCTCCACCGCCAGCTCAACGACCTCATCGCCAGCTGGGAGGAGACCGGCTTCGCGGAATTTATCCTCCTCAGCGCGAACGACCACGCCCAGCAGCAGGAGGCGCTGCTCACCGTGGTGACGAGCGGCGCCCGCGTCCGGGTCGCCGACCTCTGGACGATCCCGATGAGCGACCTCCTCGTCGCCGACCCCGGGCTCCTCCCCGGCGGCGAGGCCGAGACCTCGCTCCTGCTACACCTGGAGCCCGATGCGGTGCGCCTCGACCTGGCCCACGACCACCCCGTTTCCGCGGAGAGCTACCGCCGTTACCGCCTCGGACGACTGCGCGTCCCCGAGGAGAACGCGGGTGCGCTGGGCTGCCCGCGTTCCGCGAGCGCGCTCACCGGCCGGGCCCTGTACGAGCGCCTCCGGGACCGGATCGGCCAGCGCCTCTTCCTTCCCTCCGCCGGTGCCACATGACGCACGCCCCCGTCTCCTGGGTCCGCCTCGCCCGCGCCGCCGTCCTCGCGGGCGTCATCGCGGCCGCCGCGCCGCGGGGCGCCGCGGCGCAGGTCACGATCGTGGATGAGGGGACATTCACGATCTTCCGGAAGAGCGCCCGCATCGGACGCGAGACCTTCACCATCAAGCGCTCCATCGCGCCGAACGAAGATGTGTACGAGGCCAATGCCACCGTGGACTTCGACGCGCAGCGCCTCTCCCCCGCCCTCCGCACCGACACGAGCTACGCGCCCCTCGCGTACCAAATGGAAGTACGCACGAACGACCAGCTGCAGCTGCGGCTCAAGGGCGTGATCGGCCGCGGGCGCTTCAGCGCCCGCGTGCGGACGCCGAGCGGCGAGGCCGCCCGCGAGTACATCGTCTCCGTGGGCGCGCTCGTGATCGACGATGATGTCTTCCACCAGTACTACTTCCTCGCCCAGCGCATCCGCGGGAGCAGCTTCACCGTGCCGGTCGTGATCCCCACCCGCAACGTGCAGGTCACGATGCGCGTACAGGTGGTGGGCGTCGAGCGGGTCACCATCGGCGGCACCCCGACCGATGCGCGGCGGCTCGCCGCGACGATGGCGGGGGGCACCGCGCGCGACATCTGGATCGATGCCCAGGGGCGCGTGCTGAAAGTGACGCTGGGGGATGTCACCGCGCTCCGCGACGAGCTGCCGCACTGAGCGACGCACGGCCGCGAACACGGTGGTCCTGACGCCCCGCCCGGTCTGGCGGGGCGTCGTGCATCCGGCCCTGAAACCGCCGGCGACCACCCCCCGTACGTTCCCCAGGACACCAACCCAGGATCCATACCGATGCGAGTTCAGAAGTTGGTCGCGGCCTTGTGCTGCGCCTTGGCTGCCTCCCTCCTGACGCCCGCCGCGCGCGCCCAAGCCGCGGGCGACACGGCGACGCTCACGCTCGAGGAAGCGGTCAAGCTGGCGCTGCGCAACAACCCCGAATACCAGCAGGTGGTCGACCAGCGGAGCCCCGCCGCCGCGCGCGTGCGCAGCGCCTATGGGGCCTTCGTGCCGAATGCCGGAGTGAACTTCTCCACCGGCTACCGCGCCGCCGGCGACCAGACCGTCAACGGGTTCAGCGGCTTCACCGCTGGTTCCGACGTCATCCAGTCGTCGTACGGCGTCAACCTGAGCTACGACCTTGCGGTGGCGACCTTCGTGAATCCCTCGCTCGAGTCGGCCAACCTCAAGGCCACCGACGAGGAGATCCTGAGCGCCGCCGCGCTGCTGCGGTCCGCCGTCACCGACCGCTACCTCCTTGTGCTCGTGGACGAGGCGAACGCGCGCATCCAGGACTCGCTCATCACGAGCAATCAGGTGCAGGTGGACCTCGCCCAGGCCCGTCTCAACGCCGGCTCCGGCACCCTGCTCGACCTCGCGAAGGCGAAGGTCGGCCTCGGCCAGCAGCGGATCGTCGCGATCCGCGCCAACAACCAGGCGCAGGTGGACGCCTACCAGCTCTACCAGCAACTCGGCGTCCCGAAGCCGCGCAACGTGAAGCTGACCACGCGGATCGGCGTCGCGGCGCCCGGATTCACCCTCGACTCGGTGCTCAAGCTCGCGCACCAGACCAACCCCGCCCTCCTCGCGCTCATTCAGCGGAACAGCGCCGCGGAGAAGGGGGTCACCGCCACGAAGGGCGAGTTCCTCCCGACCCTGCACGTGAATGCAGGATGGGGCGGTTACGGCAATGAGTACACGAATTCCAACTACCCCGTGAGTGCGGCCACCGCCAGCTACAACCAGGCGATCGCCGACTGCTCGCAGACCGACTCGCTCCGCCAGGGGGTCGGCATGACCGGCATCAACTGCTCGGCGTACATCCCACCGCCGGATACCGCGGCGATCAAGTCCGCCAACAGCGCCTTCAAGTACACCAAGAGTCCATTCCAGGCGAACGCCGTCCTCTCCCTCCCGATCTACGACGGGCTCTCCCGGTTGACCCGGGTGGAACAGGCGAAGGCGTTCTCCAACGACGCGATGTACAAGGTGCGCTCGCAGGAACTGCGCCTCGATGCGGACGTGACGAGCGCCTACCTGACGCTCATCGCGCAGAACCAGGCGGTGGACCTCGCCCGCGACAACGTGGAGCAGGCGAAGCTGCAATTGACGCTGGCGCAGGAGAAGTACCGGGTCGGCTCGGCCACTGCGCTGGAGCTGACCGACGCTCGTGATTCCTATCAGCGCGCCGAGGAAGATCTCCTCAGCGCGATCTTCGAATTCCACCGGTCGTTCGCCGCGCTCGAGCGCGCGGTCGGCCGTCCTCTGCGCTAACCGGGGCTCACTCACATGACCAAGCGGAACAAGTGGATCTTCCTCGCCGTGGCGGCCGTCGTCGTCATCGCCGTCATCGCGATCGGCGTGAAGAAGGGCAGCAACCAGGCGACCGTCGTCCGGATGGAGAAGGTCGGCAAGCGTGACCTCGTCGCCTCGGTCACCGCGAGTGGACAGGTCCAGCCGCACACCAAGGTGGATGTCGCCTCGGATGTGAGCGGCCGCATCGTCCGGCTGGCCGTGAAGGAGGGACAGATGGTCACGAAGGGGCAGTTCCTCCTGCAGATCGATCCTTCCACCTACCAGGCCGAAGTCCAGCGCAATCAGGCCGCAGTCGCGTCGGCGCGAGCCGAGTTCGCCCGCACCAAGGCGAGCCTCGACCAGTCGCGCAGCGCGCTGCGCCGCTCCGAGGAGATCATCAAGACCAACCCGACGCTCATCTCGGCCGAGACGCTCGAGCAGCTGCGCACCACGGTCGATGTGAACGCCGCGCTCTACGACGCGGCCAGGCACTCGATCGATCAGACCGAGGCGGCGCTCAAGAACGCGCAGAGCCTGCTCGCCAAGACGACGATCATCGCCCCGATGAGCGGGCAGATCACCCGGCTCCCCGTCGAGCAGGGGGAGACCGCCGTTCCCGGCACGTTCAACAAGGATGCGGCGCTCCTGCTCACGATCAGCGACATGGCGGTGCTCGAGACCAAGGTGAAGGTCGATGAGACCGACGTCGCCCGCATCGCCGTCGGCGATTCGGCCACCATCGAGATCGATGCTTTCCCGGACACCACCTTCCGCGGCAAGGTCGTCGAGATCTCCAACTCCGCGCTCCGCGCCGCCGGCGCCGCCAGCACCCAGACCGGCGAACAGGCGGTGGACTACGAGGTCAAGGTCCAGCTGCTGAATCCGCCGCGCGATACGCGCCCGGACTACTCGGCCACGGCCAAGATCATCACTGACACCCGCACCAACGCCCTGAGCATCCCGATCATCGCGCTCACCGTGCGCGAGCACGAGAAGAACGAGAACAAGGACTCGGCGCAGGTCGTGCTCGGAAAGAAGGCGGCCAAGGATGTCGGCAAGCGCGACGTCGAGGGCGTCTTCGTGGTCGGCAAGGACAACAAGGTCGCCTTCCGTCCGGTGAAGATCGGCATCGCCGGCGAAGAGTACTTCGAGGTCCTGAGCGGGCTGCAGGAGGGGGAGCAGATCGTCTCCGGCAGCTTCCAGGCGATCCGCGAGCTGAAGGAAGGCACCATGGTGCGCGAACAGAAGAAGGAGGCCAAGGACGCCAAGACGGCGGCCGTGGCAGCCAAGTCGTGAGCCCGAACACCGGAGAGTACCGCGGCATCAGCACCACTGATGAACGGCAGGCCGTCACCGATATCCCCGGTGCGGCGCCGAGCAAGGAGTGGGTCATCGTCACGCGGTCGATCACCCGCGAGTACGACATGGGCGGCGAGGTCGTGAAGGCGCTGCGGGGAGTGGACATCGCCATTCGTCGCAACGAGTACGTGGCGATCATGGGTCCCTCGGGTTCCGGGAAGTCCACGCTCATGAACCTCATCGGCTGCCTCGACACGCCGACGAGCGGGGAGTACTGGCTCAACGGCATGCTCGTCTCGACGATGGCCGACGACGAGCTCGCTCACGTGCGCAACCGGGAGATCGGCTTCGTCTTCCAGACGTTCAACCTCCTCCCGCGCGCCTCGGCGCTGGCCAACGTCGAGCTCCCGCTCGTCTACGCCGGCGTGCCGAGCGCCGAGCGGCGCCGGCGCGCCGCCGAAGCCCTCGAGAAAGTGCAGCTCGCCGACCGCATGGACCACCGCCCGAACGAACTCTCGGGCGGCCAGCGGCAGCGCGTCGCGATCGCCCGGGCGCTCGTGAACAACCCCGCGATCCTCCTCGCCGACGAGCCGACGGGGAACCTCGACTCGACCACGAGCGATGAGATCATGAAGGTCTTCGAGACGCTCGCAAGCGGCGGCCAGACGGTCATCATGGTCACCCACGAGGCCGACATCGCGCGCCACGCGCGGCGCGTCGTCACCCTCCGCGACGGCAAGAAGGCCTCCGACGAGGCGCAGGAGAAGTTCGTGCGCCGGACCACGGCATAAGCGATGCGGCTCCTCGACGCGATCATCGTCGCCCTGCAGCAGATCCGCGTGCAGAAGCTGAAGAGCTTCTTCACGCTGATCGGCGTCATCATTGGCGTGATGTTCCTCGTGGCGGTGGTGTCGATCGTCGAGGGGCTTAACAAGAAGATCGAGGTGGATTTCGCCGGGAAGTTCCTCGGGGTCAACACCTTCAACGTGCGGCGCTTCCCGGATATCCAACTCGGCGACGTCACGGAGGCCGAGTGGCACGCGTGGCAGCGCCGCCCGCCGATCACGACGCAGGACGCCTACGCGATCCGCGAGGCGATCCCGGCCGATGCGAACTGGGCGATCCATGACGTCCGCCGCGTCCAGGGGCAGACCGATTACGTCCGCGGCGGACCGCAGGTCCTCGCCGAAGCCGTGACCGAGGGCTACTTCACCATCAAGGACCTCAGCGTGTCGAAGGGCCGGCTCTTCTCCCCACAGGAGGACGAGCTGGGCGCCGCCGTGGTCGTCATCGGCACCGACATCGCGGAAGGCTACTTCCCGAACCTTGACCCCATTGGGCGCGAGCTCAAGCTCGACGGGATCCCCTTCCGGGTCGTCGGCGTGCTCGACAAGCAGGGCTCCTCGCTCGGCTTCAATTTCGATGCGCAGGTCTTCGGCCCCTTCAAGGGCCCGATGCAGCGCGTCACCTGGGCCCACAAGACCATCTATGGCGTCGTCGTGCAGGCGCCGAACTCGGTGGTCATGGCCGAGATCCAGAGCCAGGTGACCGAGGTGATGCGCCGGCGACGCCACCTGCGCCCCGACCAGGCCGATAATTTCGCGATCGAGACGACCCAATCGGCCTTCGCGGCGTGGGAAAAGATCAAGCAGTTCCTCGTCCTCGCCGGCATCGCCCTTCCGGCGATCGGTCTCGTCGTCGGCGCGATGGTGATCATGAACATCATGCTCGTCGCCGTCGCCGAGCGCACCCGCGAGATCGGGATCCGCAAGGCGCTCGGCGCCCGCCGCAAGGACATCCTCGCGCAGTTCCTCGTCGAGAGTTCCACGCTCAGCGTGTGTGGCGCGATCATCGGGATCGGGCTCGGCTTCGGGATCTCCCTGCTCCTCCGGCTGGTGAACTTCGAGACCACCGTCGCGCCCTGGAGCGTCGTGCTCTCAGTGGTCGTCGGTGCGGGCGTCGGCATCATCGCCGGCACGTATCCGGCGGTCCGCGCCGCGCGCCTCGATCCCATCATCGCGTTGAGGGCCGACTGAGATGCGACTGCGCGAACAGCTGAGCGCCCTCGCCGAGGGGATCCGCATCGCCTTCGATTCGATGCGCGTGAACAAGGTGCGCGCCGCCCTCACCGTCATGGGCATCGCCGTCGGCGTCTTCGTCGTCACTGCGATGAGCGCGGCCGTCCACGGGATCAACGCCGGCGTCGAGAAGGGTTTCGCCGCCGCGGGCCCGACGACCTTCTTCATCACGAAGTGGCCGATCGCGATCAACAACTGCAACGGCGAATCCAACTGTCCCTGGATCCGCTTCCCGCCGCTCACCACGGCCGAGGCCGCGGAGGTCGCGAAGCTGCCGACCATCAAGGGCGTCATCGCCCACGTCAACACCTCGGCGGCCGTGAAGTACAAGGATCGCTCCCTCCCCGGCGCGGCCGTCGACGCGTACACCCCCGGCTGGACCGACGTGGACGGCGGCGACATCAGCCCCGGCCGCAGCTTCACGGATGCCGAGAACACCGACGGCGCCCAGGTCGCGCTCCTCGATGACAAGCTGCGCGAACGCCTCTTCAGCGACCGCGAGGCGCTCAACCAGACCGTCATGATCGACGGGAAGCCCTTCCGCGTCATCGGCCTCTATCACGCGACCGCGAACATCTTCGACGCCGGTTCCCGCGGGAAGGTGATCATCCCCTTCGAGACCGCGCGCCGGCGCCTCAACGTGGGCGTTCGCTGGCTCGACCTCACGGTGAAGCCCCGCGAGGGCGTGGAGCAGGACGTCGCCATGGATGACGCCGTCGCCCTCCTCCGCTCGCGCCGCGGCCTCCGCCCTGCCCAGGCGAACAGCTTCTTCGTGAGCACGCAGGAGAAGGTGCTCGATCTCTACAACAAGATCGTCGGCATGTTCTTCCTCGTGATGATCGCGCTCTCCGCGATCGGCCTCCTCGTCGGCGGCGTTGGCGTCGTCGCGATCATGATGATCTCGGTCACCGAGCGCACCCGCGAGATCGGCGTGCGCAAGGCGCTCGGCGCCACGAAGGGGATCATCCTCTGGCAGTTCCTGGTCGAGGCTGCGACGATGACCACCATCGGCGCGATCGTCGGCCTCATCACCGGCGGCGGTCTCACCTACCTCATCCGCCAGGCGACCCCGATCGAAGCGAGCATCCCGCCCTGGGCGATCCTGCTCGCCCTGGTCGCGAGCGCGGGGACGGGCATCCTGTTCGGGATGGTCCCCGCGTTCCGCGCGGCGCGCTTGGACCCGGTGGAAGCGCTGAGGTATGAGTGAGTACCACGGGGTTCAGGGATCAGGGTTCAGGGGTCGGGGGACGGCAACGACCCTGAGACCCGCCGTGTCTCATCGGCAGTCCCTTCACCCTGGCCCCTGAACCCTCAACCCTGTCTCTCCCATGCACCTCCTCGACGCCGTCAAACTCGCGCTCCAGCAGATCCGGGTGCAGAAGCTCAAGAGCTTCTTCACCCTGCTCGGCGTCATGATCGGCGTCATGTTCCTCGTCGCGGTCATCACGATCGTGCAGGGGATGGGACGCTACATGGAGCAGGACTTCGTCGGCAAGCTGATGGGCGTGAACACCTTCGAGCTGCGGCGCTTCCCGAGCATCAACATCGGGAACACCACCGACGCGGAGTGGAAGGAATGGATGCGCCGTCCCTTCGTCCGCGATGCCGACGTGCACCCCGTCGTCGATGGCCTCCCTGAGGGAACGCACTGGGCGATCAGGAACACGCAGTGGCAGCAGTACATGGAATCCGGCTACGCGCGCCGGAAGCAGGCGCAGCTCTTCGCCGTCGCGGGTGACTTCTTCGCCATCCAGCGCATCGACATCGCGAAGGGACGCGTGATCTCGCCGCAGGAGCTCGAGCACGGCTCTCTCGTCGTCGTCATCGGCGCCGATGTCGCGACGCATTTCTACCCGAATCTCGACCCGGTCGGCCGTGAACTCAAGATCGGCGACGTCAAGTACACCGTCGTCGGCGTCGCCGCGAGCCAGGGGAGCGTCTTCGGGATGTCGCTCGACAAGTTCGCCGTCGTCCCGCTCAAATCCCCCGGACGGCGCCTCACGCAGCCGCCGGGCGTCGTCGCCACGATCCTCATCCAAAGCGCCTCCGTCTCGCAGATGAAGGACGTCATGGAACAGGTGCGCGCCACCATGCGCGCCCGCCGCAAGCTCCACCCGCAGCAGCCGGACAACTTCGTCCTCTTCACCTCACAGGCTGCGCTCGCCTTCTGGGAGAAGGTCAAGAACGTCATGACGATCGCCGGCGTCGTGATCCCGGGCGTCGGACTCGTCGTCGGCGCCATGGTGATCATGAACATCATGCTGGTCGCCGTCGCCGAGCGCACCCGTGAGATCGGCGTGCGCAAGGCGCTCGGCGCGCGCCGGCGCGACATCCTGCGGCAGTTCCTCGCCGAATCCGCGACCCTCAGCACCGTCGGCGCCGCCATCGGCGTGTCGCTCGGCATCGGCATCGCCGCGATCCTGCGGATCGCCTTCTCCCTCCCGATGGAAGTGACCTTCTGGTCGCTCGTGCTCGGCGTCCTCGTCGGCACGATCACCGGGATCGCCGCCGGCGTCTATCCGGCATCGCGCGCGGCTCGGCTCGACCCCGTCGCCGCCATGCGGCAGGAATGACATGAGCGCCAGCGACCGGCTGTACACCACCGTCGAGGGGATCAAGATCGCCCTCGAGGCCCTCCGCACGAACAAAGTGCGCGCCTTCCTGACGATCATGGGCGTCGCCGTCGGCGTGTTCGTGGTCACGGCGATGGCGGCCGCCGTCCACGGCTTCCAGCAGTCGGTGGAGAAGGATCTCGCCTCCGCCGGTCCCAACAGCTTCTTCATCTTCCGACGCGGCGACTTCTTCGGCGGCTGCATGGGCGGCGACGACGACTGCCCCTCGCGCCACAATCCGCCGCTCACCCTCCGCGAGGCGCAGCGGCTCCAGCAACTCCCCTCCCTCCAGGTCGTCTCGGCGCACGTGAATGGCTCGGCGGCGTTCAAGTACCACGACAAGGAGCTGAGAGGCGCGGGCGTCGATGCCTACACGCCCAACTGGGCCGAGGCGGACGGCGGAACGATCGAGCCGGGGCGCAACTTCACGCCGATGGAAGCGACCACCGCCGCGCGCGTGATGATCGTCAACGACAAGATGGCGGCGAAGCTCTTCGGCGATTCGGACCCGATCGGCAAGGTGCTCCTCGCTGACGGCATCCCCTTCACCGTCATCGGCGTCTATCACAGCACCGTCGGATTCTTCGGCACGCCCACCGAGCAGGACGCGGACGCGCCGCAGGCGAAGGTCCCCTTCGAGACCGGACGCAAGCACCTCGACCTCTGGATGCGCGGACTCGACATGACGGTCCGTCCGCGCGAGGGAGTGGCGCGGGACGATGCGATGGACGACGTCACGGCCGCACTGCGCACCATGCGCAGCCTGCGCCCCGGAGCGCGCGACAACTTCGCCATCGTCGGACAGGACAAGCTCCTGCAGGGATTCAACAGCTTCACCGGCACCTTCTTCATCTTCATGATCGGCCTCGCTTCCGTCGGCCTCCTCGTCGGCGGCGTCGGCGTCGTGGCCATCATGATGATCTCGGTCACCGAGCGCACCCGCGAGATCGGCGTCCGCAAGGCGCTCGGCGCCACGCGTAACACCATCCTCTGGCAGTTCCTCGTCGAGGCGTCCACCCTCACGACGATCGGCGCCTCCACCGGGCTCATCATCGGCGGCGCCATCTCGGTGCTCATCAACAAGGCGACCCCGATCCCGGCGAGCATCCCCCCGGGAGCGATCGTCGCCGCCCTCGTGGGCGCGGCGGTGACCGGGATCGTCTTCGGGATCGTCCCCGCCCTGCGCGCCTCCCGCCTCGACCCGGTGGAAGCCCTCCGCTACGAGTAGGGCGTCCCCCCGCGGAACCGCGGCGCGGAGGCGCTTCATCTCGGCACCGCCACGTGGTAATCTTCTCCCCTATGCTCTTCTCCGACGTCTTCTCGCTCGCCTTCGGGCAGATCTGGACGAGCAAGCTGAGAAGCTTCTTCACGCTCCTCGGCATCATCGTCTCGGTGGCCTTCCTCGTCGCCGTCGTCGCCGTGATCCAGGGGATGAACGCCTATGTGAAGGAGAGCATCGCCGATGCGATGATCGGCTCGAACACCTTCCAGGTGCGCCGCTCTCCGATCCGCGTCGGCATGATCGACGAGGACGCGATGCGCCTCGTCGCCAAGCGGCCGCGCATCTCGCTCGCCGACGCCGAGTACGTGCGGCGCGCGATCCCCGACGCCGAGGCCATCAGCATCCAGAGCGGCTGGCCGACACCGCAGTCCGACGTCGTCTGGGGGAATCGCACGCTCGCCGACGTGCTCACCTTCGGGATCTCCCCCGAGTACCAGGTGGTGCAGGACTACCGCTTCTCCAGCGGACGCCCGCTCACCGACCTGGACCTGCAGCAGCGGCGCCCCGTCGTGGTCGTCGGGGCCGACATTCAGGAAAAGCTCTTCGAGGGCGTGGACGCCGTCGGCCAGCAGGTCCGCATCCTTGGGCAGCGTTTCACGATCGTCGGCGTCATGGCGAAGAAGGGGCGCGTCCTCGGCCAGAGCTTCGACGGCTTCATCCTGATGCCGCTGCCGCAGTTCGAAATGCTCTTCGGCAAGCGAAAGACGACCACGATCTCGGTGAAGATGCCTCAGGCCGCACTGGTCGCCGACGGCATGGCCCGCGCCGAGGAAGCGATGCGCCTCGCCCACCACCTGCGGCCGGCGCAGGACGCCGACTTCTCCGTCGAGACAGCGGACGCGCTCGTCGCCTTCTGGAAGAAGCTCACCAGCGTGCTCTTCAGCGTCATCCCGGCGATGGTCGCGATCGGGATCCTCGTCGGCGGTATCGTCATCATGAACATCATGCTGATGTCGGTCACCGAGCGCACCCGCGAGGTGGGGATCCGCAAAGCGGTCGGTGCCTCGCGCCACGACATCCGCCGCCAGTTCCTCGCCGAGGCGATCATGCTCTCGGTGCTCGGCGGGATCATGGGCGTGATGCTCGGCGCATCGCTCGCGGCCCTCGTGACGCTCGTATCGCCGCTCCCGGTGCGCGTCACCGCGTGGTCGGTGGCGCTCGCGCTCGGCCTCGGCGCCGGCGTCGGGATCATCTTCGGGATCCTCCCCGCCGACCGGGCTTCACGACTCGACCCGATCACCGCGATGCGAGCCGAATGAGGATCCTCGAGGCGGCCCGCGAGAACTTCGGCATCGCGATCGATACCCTCCGCGCCAACAAGCTCCGCTCCGGACTCACCGTGCTCGGCGTCGTCATCGGCGTGAGCACCGTCATGACGATGGCCGCGATCGTGCAGGGGATCAGCGACCAGATCATCCACACCATCGAGATCGCGGGGCCGAACACCTTCTACGTGATGAAGGTCTTCTCGCAGACGCCGCTGAACCCCGACCGTCTGCCCAAGTACGTGCGCATCCGCCCGAATCTGGAGCAGGACGAGGCCGACCGGATCGCCGCCCTCCCCGAGGTCGGCTATGGCGCGATCTGGGCGCAGCTCTTCGGGCGCATGGAGTACCAGGGCGTCCGCACGCAGTTCCTGACGATCTTCGGCGCCGACGATCGGTACTCCGAGATCCAGGGGGGCGAGCTCGTCATGGGCCGCTGGTTCTCGAAATCGGAGATGTCGTCGGGGAGCGCGGTCGCGGTCATCACCGAGAAGTTCCAGCACAAGCTCTTCGCGGAACTCGATCCGCTGGGCAAGACGATCAAGCTGCTGGGTCGGCCGGTGACGGTGATCGGCATCCTGCAGGAGGCGGACAACGTCTTCGCGCCGCCAGGCCAGGAAGTCGGTGCCGTCGTCCCATTCCGTTTCGCCGACCATTCCTACACGATCGACAAGACGAACGCGCTGTTCATCAGTGTCAAACCGCGCCCCGGCGTCACGAGCGAGACTGCGCAGGACGCCGTCATGGTCGCGATGCGGAACCTCCGCCACCTGCGGCCGGGCGAGCCGAACACCTTCGACTTCATCACCCAGGACCAGATCCTCGACGTCTTCACGAAGCTCACGAACGTCTTCTTCGTCGTGATGATCTCGCTCTCGGCGGTCGGGCTCCTCGTCGGCGGCATCGGCGTCATGGCGATCATGATGGTCTCGGTCACCGACCGCACCCGGGAGATCGGCGTGCGCAAGGCGCTCGGCGCCCGGCGCTCCGACATCATGGTGCAGTTCCTCGTCGAGGCGGCGACGCTCACCGGGATCGGGGGCGTGATCGGCATCGTCATCGGTCTCACGGCGGGGATCCTCGTGACGCGCCTCATGGGCGCGCAGGGTGGCGCGCCGATCAAGGCGACGCTCTGGGCCGTCGGCGTCTCGGTGGCGATCGGGGTGATCTTCGGGATGTATCCCGCGAACCGCGCCGCACGCCTCGATCCCGTCGAAGCGCTCCGCTACGAATAGCGCCCGCTAGACCGCCGGCTCGGGACGGCCGCTCACCGCGGCCATCTGCCCCGACGGGCGCGGCAGGATGCGCGCGCGCTGGGCCGATTCGACGATGATCGTCTCCACCAGCCCGGGCTTCTCCTCGTGCGCGAGATGCCCGCAGTCGCCGATCTCCACCGTCCGCGCGTTCGGGAAGTGCGAGGCGAGCCGATCGGCGGTGCGCGGCGGCACCCACGGGTCGTTCAGCGCCACCGCCAGCGTCACGGGGGTCGCGAGCTTCCGCAGGTCCTGTTGCAGCGCGGCCGCGTCCCAGTTCGCGAACATCGTGCTGACGGCGCCCATGTGCCGGCGCGAGCGCATCAGCGCTCCATAAATGTTCGACTGCTCCACTGAGATCGCCGAGCCCGTGGAACGCAGCAGCGATTCCTCGAGCGAACCCGCGGCGAGCCGAGTGCCAAGTCCGTCCACGAAGAGCGACCGCGAGCCGACGCGCGCCGCCGGCGCGAGGAGCGTCCACATCTGGCGCCGCGGCGGCGTGAGCGCGGCATTGATCCCGACGAGCGCCGCGAACTTCGAATCCGCGCCGAGCGCGAGACGCAGCAGGATCGCCATCCCGGCCGCGTGACCGACGCCGATCACCGGCTTCACGTCGAGCGCGGCGAGCAGGAGCGCGAGCTCCGCCGCCATGCCGTCGAGGTTCAGGAGATCGGTGCGCGGCGCCGTCGTGAAGCCATGCCCCGGAAGATCGGGGGCGATCACGGTGAATCGCGTCGCGAGCCGCGGGGCGAGGTCGCGCCAGGAGTGCGTGGCGGCGCCGGTGCCGTGGATGAGCAAGAGCGGCGGGCCGCTGCCGAACAACTGCACGTGCCACCGCTGTCCGCCCGCTTCGACGAAGTGGCTCGCTTGCCGGTTCGGCCACACTTCGCCGAGGTCCACCCACGTCGGGGTCTCGTGCATACGGCAATGTACATCGGGCGTGCGGGGGAATCCATCGGGGAAGGTCCCAACCCCTCCCTCGTGCAGTATATTCCCCGCCTATGCCCAACCTCTCCCTCCTCGCCATCGCCGCACACCGGGACGACGTCGAACTCACCTGCGGCGGCACGCTCGCGAAAGCGGCCGCGATGGGGCAGCGCACGGCGATCATCGACCTCACGCGCGGCGAGATGGGGACCCGCGGCTCGGCCGAGATCCGCGAGCGCGAAGCCGCCCGGGCGGCGGAGATCCTCGGCGTCGCCGAGCGGGTGAACCTGGGCTTCCCGGACGCCGGCGTGCACAACACCGACGAGACGCGCGCCGCGCTCGTGCGGGAGATCCGGCGCCTGCAGCCCGCGGTGGTGCTCGCCCCCGCGCTCGGCGGCCGGCACCCGGACCACCGCATCACCGCGGAACTCGTGCGGGACGCCTGTTTCCTCTCGGGCCTCGCCAAGTACGCGCCCGGCACCGGCACCCCGCACCGGCCGCGGAAGGTGATCCACTGCCTCAGCTACCGTGAGGACCACCAGAAGCCGACCTTCGTCGTCGATGTCACCGAGACGTTCGAGCAGAAGATGCTGGCGATCCAGGCCTTCGAGTCGCAGTTCGCCGGCGCGGTGCAGGCGGGGGAGGTCTTCCCGAACACGGACTCGCTCTTCGACATCATCCGGCACCACTCGGCGCACTACGGCTCGCTCATCCGCGCCCGCTACGGCGAACCCTTTCTCACCGTGGAGACGATGCGCGTGGACGACGTGAGCGCGCTCGCCGTCTCCACCTTCTGAGCGCGCCCATGGACTACACCACGTACCTCGCGCTCGACGAGCTGCTCGCCCTGCAGAAGGCGCAGTCGAAGCCGGAGCACCCGGACGAACTGCTCTTCATCGTGGTGCATCAGGCGAGCGAGCTCTGGTTCAAGGTGCTGCTGCGCGAGATGGAGAACCTCTACGCCCAGCTCGCCGGAGACGACGTCACCCTCGCGATCTTCGCGACGAAGCGCATCAATGCGATCGTGCGGATCATCGCCGACCAGCTCTCGGCGCTCGACACCCTCCCCCCGCAGCGCTTCGCACAGCTGCGCGGCTACCTCGGCACCTCGAGCGGCTCGCAGAGCGCGCAGTTCCGCGCCATCGAGGCGGCGAGCGGGCTCCGCGACCAGACGTTCATGCGAGCGATCGCCGAACACGGCGAGCCGCCGGCCGTGGTGAAGGCGTGGCTCGCGCGGCCCACATTGCAGTCGCTCTTCGAGCAGCTGCTCGCGCGGCACCAGGTGACGGCCGAAGAACTCTACACCGGCCCGAAGGCGACGCCGTTGTTCCTGCTCGCCGAGGAGCTGCTCGAGTACGAGCAGGGCTTCGCGCGCTGGCGCTTCCTCCACGTGCAGCTCGTCGAGCGGATCATCGGCCCCGGCACGACCGGCACCGGCGGGACGCTCGGCGCCAAGTACCTCGCGAAGACCGTGACGCAGCGCTTCTTCCCCGTGCTCTGGGAAGTGCGCGCGCGCGTCTTCCAGGGCGGGGGCGCCCCGTGACGCTGCGGGACATCTCGATCGCGCTCGCGCCGGGAACCGCGCCGTGGCCCGGGGACACCCCCTTCAGCTGCGGCTGGACGTGGGAGATGTCGGCGGGTGCGAGCGTCAATGTCTCGGCCTTCACGACGAGCCCGCACGTCGGGACGCACGCCGACGCGCCGCTGCACGTGACGGCCAGGGGAATGCCGGCGGATGAGATGCCGCTCGCGGCATTCGTCGGCCCGGCGCGCGTGCTCACGGTGGACGGCGCGAAGCGCGAGCTCGGCGCCGCGGACTTCGCCCCGCTCGGCGGCGCGCGTGTCGAGCGGCTGCTGCTGCGCACCGGATGCTCGATCGCCGGCGGCGAGTTCCCCGCGGCGTGGCCCGCCTGTTCCCTCGACGCGGTGCGTACGCTGCTCGACCGCGGGCTGCGCCTGCTCGGCGTGGATGCGCCGAGCGTGGACGAGCGGGAGAGCAAGACGCTGGCGGTGCACCATGCGTTGTTCGACGGCCGCGCCTTCATCCTGGAGAACCTGGACCTTCGCGGCGTCCCCGATGGTAGTTACGACCTGATCGCCCTTCCGGTGAAGCTCGCCGGCCTCGACGCGGCGCCGGTCCGTGCGGCGCTGCGCCCCCTCATTTGAGATCGGACCTCTGATGCCTCGCCTCCTTCCCGCCGTCGAACACAAGCCCTCGTATCTCGCCGCGGGCATCGCGACACTGTTCGTGTTCGTGCTCTATCTGGTGACGCTCGCGCCGACCACCGCGATGTGGGACGCGAGCGAGTACATCACCGCCGCGTACACCTTCGGACTGCCGCACCCGCCGGGGAACCCCTTCTTCGTGCTCATCGGGCGGGTGTTCGCGATCCTGCCGATCGCGCCGACCGTGGGGCAGCGGGTGAACATCCTCGCGGCGATCGCGAGCGCGGTGTCGAGCGGGATGTGGTTCCTGATCACCGAACGGGTGCTCTCGTACTGGCTCACCGAGAAGTGGCAGCGGATCACCGGGGCCGTGGTGGCGACGATCATCGGCGCGACGGTGTTCACCGTGTGGAACCAGAGCGTGGTGAACGAGAAGGTCTACACGATGTCGCTGGCCTTCTTCGCGATCGTGAGCTGGCTGACGGTGCTCTGGTGCGATGACCCCGAAGGGAAGAAGTCCGACAGGATCCTCATTCTCATTGCCTTCCTCATCGGCCTCGGCTACACGAACCACCCGGCGGGCTTCCTCGTGGCGCCCGCGGTCGGCGTCGCCGTGCTCGTGCGACGCTGGCAGACGATCACGCGCGGGCCGCTCGTGGCCGGCGCGCTCGCGGCGATGGCGCTCGGCTTCACGGTGTTCACCTTCGAACCGATCCGCAGCGCGCACTTCCCGGCGATCAATGAGGGTGAGCCCACGGGCTGCATGACGAAGTTCGCCTGGAGCTGCACCTTCTCGAACACGACCTACGTCCGCCTCAAGGCGAACATCAACCGGGAGCAGTTCGGGAAGCCGTCCCTCTTCGAGCGGCAGGCGCCGATCACCGGGCAGATCGGCATGTGGTGGCACTACTTCAGCTGGCAGTGGCTCCGGGACCCGTACCTCAACCGCCCGGGGCTGCAGAGCGCGCTCGCGTGGGTCTTCCTGCTCCTCGGCTTGCTGGGCGGCGTCGTCCACTGGCAGAAGGACCGGATGAGCTTCTGGTTCTTCGGGCCGCTGATCTTCACGGTGACGCTCGCGCTCATCGTGTACATGAACTTCAAGTACGGCTTCTCGCAGGCGCCGGAGCTGGGGAGCAACGTGCTGCGCGAGGTGCGCGACCGCGACTACTTCTATCTGTGGAGCTTCTCGGCGTGGAGCGTGTGGGTGGCGCTCGGGCTGGTGTGGATCTGGTCGGAGATCGCGAGCGTCTTCACCGGTGCGGCCGCCGGCGAGGCCGGCGTACCGCCGGCGAAGATGCGACTGGGCTGGCTGATGGCGAGTCCGGTGCTGCTCGTCGCGCTCGTGCCGCTCTTCGGGAACTGGAAGGACGCACCGCGCCGCGGCGACACCTTCACGCGCGACTGGGCGGTGGATGTCCTCAACAGCGTGGAACCCTACGGCATCATCGTCACGAACGGCGACAACGACACCTTCCCCCTCTGGTACGCCCAGGAAGTCGAGGGTGTGCGCCAGGACGTGACCGTCGCCGTCACCTCGCTGCTCAACACCGACTGGTACGTCCGGCAGATCGTCCGCCGGCCGCCGCGGAAGTACGACGCGGCGAAGGGGCCGGCGATCTACAAGTATCGTGACTGGCCGGTGCCGGACAGTCCGCCGCTCGCGATGACGCTCGAGCAGGCGGACGCCGTGCCGCCGTACATCCAGCTGAACGAGGCGAAGGGCTTCGCGAAGGACTCGATCAAGGCGACGCTGCGCCCCGGCGTCTACTCGCGCGACCAGCTCATCGTGCTCAACATGATCAAGGACAGCTACCCGCAGCGGCCGATGTATTTCACATCGTCGGGCTACGGCCAGCAGATCGGGCTCGGCGGCTACCTGGTGACGCAGGGGATCGTGACCCGCCTCGACCCCGTGCCGCCGCCGGCGAACTCGCCGCGCTACGTGCCGGTGCAGGGCTTCGGCGCGATCGACCTCGTGCGCTCGATGGCGCTCTGGGATTCCGTGTACGTGGCGCCGAAGGGCCTCCTCACGATGGACCGCTGGGTGGACCGCGCATCGGTGGACATCCCGCTCCGCTACGTGGTGACGGCCGCCGTGCTCGGGGAGGCGCTCGCGCAGAAGGGGCAGATGGCGAAGGGGGACTCGCTCATGAAGCAGGCGCAGAACCTCGCCAACGCCGCGCGGCTCAACGAGGTGCTCGGCCAGCCGAAGCGCGTGGAGTGAGCGGCCGCGTCGAGCGCTACGCACCGTGGGCGTTCGCGCTCGCGGTGCTCGCCGTGCTCGGCGCGACGCGCGGGCCGGCGCTGCCGGTCGGCGTCTTCTATGACGACGGGATCTACGTCGATCTCGCGAAGGCGATCGGGAGCGGGAATGGCTACCACCATCTCGCGCTCCCGGGAGCGCCGGCGGGAGTGCACTACCCGCCCCTGTACCCGCTCTGGCTCGCGCTGTGGGGCTTCCTCCGGCCGCCGGTGGACGCGGTGGGCGCCATGGGCTGGCTCAAGATCGGGAACGCGCTCCTGGCGGCAGGGTGCATCGTGCCCTGGACGCGCTGGGGAATGCGACGGCTCCAACTCCCCTGGTGGCTCGCCGGCCTCGGTGCCGCCGCCGCGGTGCTCGTCGTTCCGGCGCGAGCGGTCACCTCGACCCTCTTCTCTGAGCCGCTCGCCTGGCTCCTGCTCGGCGTCACTTTCGACCTCGCGGATGACGGGGAGGGAGACCGGCCCCTCGACCAGCGGCGGATCGTGGCGGCAGCGATCGTCGCGGCCCTTCTCCCCCTCGCGCGGACGATCCTCCTTCCGGTGACGCTCGCCGTCGCCTGGCGCTTCGGCACCGAGAGCGCCAAGCCCGTGAAGCTCCGCCAGCGCGAGGCGACGCTCGCGGCCTTCATGCTCATCCCAATGCTCGCCTGGAGCGCCTGGACGCGGCAGCACGCGGCGGAGATCCCGGCTGCGTGGGTGGGGAGCTACGGGAGCTACGGCGGGATGTGGCGCGAGGCGGTGACGGGCGCGGGGGATCTCGTCGCGCTCGTCGCGCACCAGGCCACTGGGCTCTGGCACACCGCGCGCGCCGCGTGGGGGTTCCCCGGCGCCGTGCTCGGCATCGCGCTCACCCTCTTCGGGATCTGGCAGCTGCGCGGCTGGCGCTCCGTCGCCCTCGTCGGTACCGCGGGTTACTTCGCGATCATCCTCATCTGGCCGATTCCCCCCGACCGCTTCCTCTGGGGAATGCTCCCTCCGGTCACGCTGCTCATGCTGGGTGGCCTGCGCGCGATCCCCTGCCCCACCTTCATGAAGTGCCGCTACCGGCCGCTCGGACTCACGGCACTGTTGGTCATTCCGATGTATCGCTGCGTACCGCTCAACGTGCGCGGCTACCGGAACGATGGGTGGATCGTGCCGCAGAAGCGCGAGGCGGAGAACTACGCGCCGCTCGTGCGTTGGGGATGGACGATCCCCAAGGACGCGGTCGTCCTCACGGCGAACGATCCCCTCTTCGCGCAGGCGACCGGGCTCACTAGTGCGCCGCTGCTCACCCCCGACCTGCGCGAGACGCGCGGGCTGCCCCCGCTCCATTCCGCGATCGAGCGCGTGGCCTCGAGCGCCTGCGCCGCCGGTGAAGGGTGGATGGCCGTCGTCGATACCCTCGACGAAGCGGGGGCCGCGATCCGGGCGCTCCAGATGGTTCCCTCCGGCGCCGTCCGTTTCAACCGGACGGTGCACCTCGACGGCGCGCGTGCGGCGGTGCATTTTCGGTGCCGTCCATAAGCTGAGCCCCTCTCCAGGAGACAGATCGTGAAGAGCATCCTTCGCATCGTGGCGTGCGCGACGTTCGTGCTCGCCGGCCGCGCTGGCGCCCAGGTGACGGCGATCAAGGCCGGACGCTTCATCGACGCCGAGTCCGGCACGGTGCTCACCGACCAGGTGATCCTCGTGAAGGACGGGATCATCCAGGCCGTCGGCCCCAAGCTCGCGATCCCGAAGGACGCGAAGGTCATCGACCTGTCGAAGGAGACGGTGATGCCGGGGCTCCTCGAGATGCACAGCCACCTCGTGGCGCCGTGGACGACCGACCCCGAGCCGCTCCACGAGCTCGAGCGCACGGCGGCGATGGAATCGTACATCTCGATCCCGAACGCGAAGACGGTGCTGATGGAGGGCTTCACCACCGTCCGCGATGTCGGCACCTATCGCGCGCTCATCGATGTGGCGATGCGCGATGCGATCGCCCAGGGGATCTTCCCCGGCCCGCGGATGTTCGTCGCCGGCGCGTACATCACGATCACCGGCGGCGCCGGTGCGATGACGGGCACCTCGCCCGACATCACCCTCCCCTGGGACATGACGTTCGGCGTCGCGAACAGCCCCTGGGAGGCGCGCCAGAAGGTGCGGCTGCTCGCCGGGCAGAACGTGAACCTGATCAAGATCCTCGTCACCGGCGCGATCCTCACGCACAACAGCAACCACCTCGCGCGCGAGTTCACCTTCGAGGAGATCAGCGCGATCGTCGACGAGGCGCACAACTTCGGCCTCAAGGTCGCCGCCCACGGGCACAACGTGAACGGCATCAAGAACGCCGTCCGCGCCGGCGTCAACTCCATTGAGCACGGCACCTTCCTCGACGACGAAGTGGTCGCGATGATGCGGGAGAAGGGGACCTATCTCGTGCCGACGCTCGAGGTGCACAGCTGCATCCAGACCAACGCGAACCTGCCGAAGGACTTCCTCATGCACGACAGCATCGCCGACATCCACATGGCGAGCTTCTCGCGCGCGGTGAAGGCCGGCGTCAAGATCGCTTACGGGACGGACAACGCCGTCTGCAGCTTCCGCTTCCCGGGGCGCGAGTTCGAGCTGATGGTGAAGGGCGGGATGACGCCGATGCAGGCGTTGCAGGCGGCCACCGTCGCCGCCGCGGATCTCCTCGGACAGTCGAGCCATGTCGGCTCGATCAAGGCCGGGAAGTATGCGGACATCATCGCGGTCTCCGGAGACCCGATCAAGGACATCAGCATCATGCAGAATGTGGACTTCGTGATGAAGGACGGGGTTGTTTACAAGAACAAGTGACGGGCTCGGCGCTCGGCGCTCGGCTCTCGGCGTGCAACCACCAGGAGGGATCTTGATCAATTTCCGCAGACGGCTCGGGATACGGCTCGGGGTACTGCTCGGGGTACTGCTCGGGGTACAACTCGGCGGTGCGCAGGCGCCGAGTGCGCAGGTCACGGCGATCAAGGCCGGGAGGCTCTTCGATGCGGTAGCCGGGACGATGCTCGCCAACCAGGTGATCCTGGTGAAGGACGGGCGGATCACGGCCGTGGGGGCGGGGCTCGCGATCCCGAAAGGCGCGAAGGTCATCGATCTCTCGGCGATGACGGTGCTCCCGGGGCTGCTCGATATGCACACGCATCTCATCGGGCCGCCGAACGATCCGGACCCGCTCCACGAGCTGGAGCGCACGTCCGCCGAAGAAGTGATGCGGTCGCTCCCGAATCCGCCGAAGGTGCTGATGGCGGGCTTTACGACGGTGCGCGACGTCGGGACGTACCGCGCACTGACCGACGTCTCGATGCGCGACGCGATCGCGCGGGGGGATGTCGTGGGCCCGCGGATGTTCGTCGCCGGCGCGTACGTGACGATCACCGGCGGCGCGGGGGCCGTGACCGGCTTCTCCCCCGATGTGATCCTTCCATGGGACATGCACTACGCCGAGGCGAACAGCCCCTGGGAGGGGCGCCAGCGCGTGCGCATGCTCGCCGGCCAGGGGGTGGACTTCATCAAGGTGCTCTCGACGGGCGCGGTGCTGACGCACAACAGCAACGCGAACGCGCGCGAGTTCACGGACGAGGAGCTCGTCGCGATCGTGGACGAGGCGCACAACTTCGGCTTCAAGGTCGCGGCCCACGCCCACAACGCAGCCGGCATCAAGGCCGCGGTGAAGGCCGGCGTCAATTCCATCGAGCACGGCAGCTATCTGGACGAGGAAGGGATCCAACTGATGAAGCAGCACGGCACTTATCTCGTGCCGACGCTGGAGACCACCGAGTGCATCAGCGCGGCCAACGGCTATCCGGCCGACTTTCTCGAGCACTCCGACCGGCTCAACGAGCTCTCGATCGAGAACTTCAAGCGCGCCGTGCGTGAAGGGGTGAAGATCGCCTTCGGCACGGATATCTCCGTGTGCCCCTTCGGCACCAACGGCCGCGAGTTCTACTGGATGGTGAAGTACGGGATGACCCCCACCGCTTCCTTGCAAGCCGCCACCGTCGGCGCCGCCGACCTCCTCGGCCAGACCGCGAACGTCGGCTCCATCACCCAGGGCAAGTTCGCCGACATCATCGCCGTGAAGGGTGATCCGCTGGCCGATATCACCGTCATGGAGAAAGTGCAGTTCGTCATGAAGGCCGGCGTCGTGTACAAGGGACCGTAGTCCCGGACGAGGGAAGGGTCGTTCAACCGACTGACAGGATGACAGGATAGACGCAGGATGGGACCGAATGGTGGGGAGGGTCCCCGTCGCCGCGATGGGTCAAGTCGTTGTTGTTGACAACAACTGCATGACTCTTCGTGGCGACGGGACCCACGTCCACCATGCGGTCCCATCCTGCTTCTATCCTGACATCCTGTCATTCCGTTGAACCAGCCCTCCCCGGGAGCTGAATCCCGCGGATCGCGCCCTGCTCCCTATGCCAACCCCCTAGTCGGGGATATCTTTACCCACTATGGCTGAACCGATCTACCTCGACCACGCGGCCACCACGCCGGTGCGCGCGGAAGTCCGCGAAGCGATGGACCCCTTCTACGGGCCGCGCTTCGGGAATCCGAGCAGCACCCACCGCTGGGGACGCGAAGCGCGCGCCGCCCTCGATGAGGCGCGCTCGCGCATCGCCCAGCTGATCGGCGCCAGCGTCGATGAGATCTCCTTCACGTCGGGGGGCACCGAGGGGGACAACCTCGCCATCCTCGGCGCCTTCCGCGCGCTGCGGGCCAAGGGGAAGGTCGCGGCCGTCACCACGACGATCGAGCACAAGGCGGTGCTCGCGGCGGTGCACCGGGTCGCCCAGGAAGGGGGCATCGAACGGATCGTCACCGTGGACGCGAGCGGTCTCGTGGACCGCGCGTCCTATGACGCGGCCGTCCGGAGCGACGTCGCGATCGTCTCCGTCATGTGGATCAACAACGAGATCGGCGTGATCCAGCCGATCGCCGAGCTCGCCGCGGCCGCCAAGGCCAAGGGAGCGTTCTTCCATACCGACGGCGTCCAGGCCTTCGGAAAGGTCCCGGTGGATCTGAGCAAGAACCCCGTCGATTATTTCGCCTTCTCCGGCCACAAGATCGGCGCCCCGAAGGGGATCGGTGCGCTCTACGTGCGCCGCGGCTCGCCGCTCGAGCCCCTCCAGTACGGCGGCTCGCAGAATCGCGGACAGCGCCCCGGCACCGAGAACGTCGCCGCCGCCGTCGGCCTCGCGCGCGCCGCGGAACTCGCCGTCGCCGAGATGGCTTCCGAGATGAAGCGGCTCGGCGACCTGCGCGACCGGCTCCAGGCCGCGCTCAGCGAGAGGATCCCCGACGCCGTCGTCAACGGCCGTGGAGCGCCTCGCGCGCCCCACATCCTGAACATCTCCGTCCCGGGCACCGACAGCGAGTCGCTGCTCATGGCGCTCGATCTCTCCGGGATCGCCTGCTCCTCCGGCTCCGCCTGCCAGAGCGGGAGCGTGGACCCGTCGCACGTCCTCCTCGCGATCGGTGCGTCGCGTGAATTGGGGGTCGCGGCGATCCGGATGAGCCTCGGCTCCCTCACCACCCCGGAGCACATCGACCGGGTGGTGGAACGCTTCCCCGCCCTCGTCGCGAAGGCGCGGCGCCTCGCCGCCGCGAGCTGACGATGCCGCGCGAGCGGGTGCTGGTGGCGATGTCGGGCGGGGTGGACAGCTCGGTCGCCGCGGCCGTGCTCGCCGAGCAGGGCTACGACGTCATCGGCGTCACCATGAAGCTCTTCTGCTATGGCGACGAAGTGCCCGACCGCCCCTGCTGCTCCCTCGACTCCATCGATGACGCGCGCCGCGTGTGCGAACGGATCGGCGTGCCGCACTACGTGCTCAACCTCGAGACCGCCTTCAGCCGCGATGTCGTGAAGGACTTCGTGAGCGAGTACTCGCTCGGCCGCACACCCATTCCCTGCGTGCGGTGCAACACCTTCACGAAGTTCCGCGACCTCGTGCACAAGGCCGACGCCCTCGAGGCGCGCTGGATAGCGACCGGGCACTACGCGCGCGCCATCGATGGCGCCCTGCACCGCGGCCTCGACCACAAGAAGGACCAGAGCTACTTCCTCTGGGGGATCGACCGCGCGGTGGTGTCGCGCATGCTCCTCCCCGTGGGCGGCCTCACCAAGGCCGAGACGCGCGAGCGGGCGCGCGCGCTCAGCCTCTCCGTGGTGAGCGAGAAGCCGGAGAGCCAGGACATCTGCTTCGTCCCCGACGGCGATCACGCGAAGGTCATCGCCCGCGAACTCGGCGCCGACACCCCGTCGCTGCAGGCCGGGCCCTTCCTCACGAGCGATGGACGCGTCGTCGGCGAGCACCAGGGCTATGCGCGCTTCACCATCGGTCAGCGCCGCGGGCTTCCCGGCGGGTCGAGCGAGCCCCTGTTCGTGGTCGCGATCCGCCCCGCGGAGCGCGCCGTGGTGATCGGCCCGCGCGAGGAACTCCTCGGCCGCGGCGTCATCGCGCGCGAGGTGAACTGGCTGGGCGACGCACCAACGGTGGGCGCGCGCGTGAGCGTACAGGTGCGACACCGCTCGGCCGCCGCGGCCGCGGAGCTGGTGCGCGTGGATGGCGCCGAGATCGAACTCGCGCTCGACGAGCCGGTGAGCGCGATCACGCCGGGACAGTCACTGGTGATCTACGACGGCGAACGGGTGCTCGGCGGCGGCATCATCGAAGGCGCGCTTCGATCGCTGCCCGTGCTGGCGGCGTGACCACTCCGCCCACGCACGACGCCGAGTTCTTCGAACTGCAGAGCGCGCTCGCCGGCGAGTATTCGCTCGAGCGCGAATTGGGACGCGGCGGGATGGGCGTGGTCTACCTCGCGCGCGAAGTGCAGCTCGAGCGTCTCGTCGCGATCAAGGTGCTGAACCCGGCCCTCGCGGCGAGCCCGGATGCGCGCGAGCGCTTCCTGCGCGAGGCCCGGACCGCCGCGAATCTCTCGCACCCGAACATTGTCCCGATCCACCGGGTGGGCGAAGCGAAGGGCTTCGTCTACTTCGTGATGACCTACATCGATGGCGAGACCCTCGGCGCCCGCATCCGCGAGAAGGGCCCTCTCACCGCGAACGTCGCCGCGAAGCTCCTGCGCGAGACCGCCTGGGCCCTCGGTCACGCCCACGACCACAACGTGGTGCACCGCGATGTGAAGCCCGACAACATCCTGATCGAGCGCGAGAGCGGACGCGCATTGGTAACGGATTTCGGCATCGCCCAAGTCGGCCCCCGTCCTGACGCAGTTGCCGAGCGCCGAGCGCCGAGCGCCGAGCCCGAGCCCCTTGCCGAGCGCCGAGCGCCGAGCGCCGAGCCCGTCCCCTCCCGTATCATGGGTACCGCCCATTGGATGAGCCCCGAACAGGGCCAGGGAGCCCCGGTTGACGCCCGAAGCGACCTCTACTCCCTCGGCGTCGTCGGCCACTATGCGCTCACCGGCCGCGTCCCCTTCGACGGTGCCACCGCGGGCGCGATCATCGCGCAGCACGCGCATGCGCCGCGGCCCGTCCTGATCGAGACTCCGGGCGTCCCGCGGATGCTGGCGGAAGCGATGGACCGGTGCCTGCAGCGTGAGCCCGCCTCGCGCTTCTCGAGCGCGCGAGAACTCGCCGACGCCCTCGAAGCGGACGCCGTCTCACGACTCGACTTCCCAGCTCCGATCCGCGCATGGCTGCAGGCACGAAGTCCCCTGCGTCCGGTGCTCATCGTGTGGGCCGTTCTTGGTGGGATCTTCCTATTATCGGCAGGGCTCGATATCGCTTCGAAGGACCTGCAGCTCTGGCCGTATCTTCTCCTGCCGGCGGGGCTGACCCTGATCCCGCTGGTGACGCTCTTCGGGTACCACCTGAGCCAGACGCGTCGGGCGCTCCTGGCCGGGTACTCGCTAAGCGATCTCCGGCTCGCCTTGGAGAAGTGGGTCGACGCGAACCGGGAGGATCACATCTTCTCCGTCGCCGGCCTGCCGGCCTGGATGCGGTATGTCCGTACCGGAATGTGGACGCTCATTGGAGCATTCGTTGCCGGCATGGTCGCTGCGCTGACGAGTTCGATCCCGCGCTTCATGATGTCCGCATTTGCGAGCCCCTTCGCCTACTTGGGCATGGCTGCCGCCGGGAGCGCGCTGCTGGCGACCTCGCTCGGGATCCCCCTCGGTGGCGGTCCCGGGCGAATGATGCTCGACGGGGCGCTGACGAACTGGTTCTGGGGTTCCCGCGTCGGACAGTGGCTTGGCCGCCAGCTTGCCCGCGGCCGCACCGCCCCAATGCGCGTCACGAACCGCCCGACCGAGGCCGCACTGAGCGTCGCTGCGCTCGAGCTGTTCGAGGCGCTCCCCAAGGCCCACCGGAAGGAACTCGGCGAACTCCCCGAGGTCGTGAAGCGCCTTGAATCCCGTGCCATCGAGATGCGCCGCCACGTCGAGGATCTGAGCGCACTATTGGCCCGCGCCGAGCGCGATGCCTCCCTCGAGGAGGTCACCCGTGAGCGCGCCGTGCGGAAGCAGCTGGTGGAGAGCCGCGAGAAGGCGAAGCGCGAGCTCGGCACCACGGTCGCCGCCCTCGAGACGATCCGCATCGGCCTCCTGAAGCTCAACGGCGGCGTCGATGTCGCCACCACGATCACCGACCTCATCGAGCGCGCCCACAGCGCCGCCGGCGACCTCGACCGCCTCGCCGCCGCGGCGAACGAATTGGACATCGCCTTTCCGGACCCGGTGACCCATGCCTGACCGCCGCGTGTTGTCCATCCTGCCAATCCTGTTAATCCTGTCCAATGCAGTTGCCGTTGCTCAAACAGACTCCACTTGGCGCCAATTCTCCGCCGCCGGCGACTCCGCCCGCGTCCACGGCGACTGGAAGGGTTACCGCCACTATGCCGAGCTGCTCTATCGCGATCTGAACGGGCACCCCGGCACGATCCTCGCCCAGGCGCGCGCTGCGGCACAGCTGCACGACACGGCCGCCGCGATGAAGTGGCTCCGCATGTACGCAGCGACCGGTCTGGTGAAGGACTTCGACGCGGAGTCGCTGCTCGCCCCCGTGCGCGGTGCGCCCGGTTGGCGCGAACTCCTCGCGCACATCGCGAAGAACCGCGAAGCGGTGTCGCATGCGAAGGTCGCCTTCACCGTTCCCGACAGCCAATTCGTCTCCGAGGACATCGCCTACGACGCGCCGCGGAAACGCTTCCTGCTGAGCTCGATCCGCGAGGGACGGATCATCGCGGTCAAGGATGGGAAGATCACGACCTTCGCCACGGACAGCGGCGGCCGCTCGATGATGGCCCTGGTGGTGGACGCGCAGTACGGGTGGCTCTGGTCGAGTGCGTCGGGTCTCGCGGAAGCGGGCGACTCGCTGGCCTGGGACGGCACCGAGGTCCAGCGCTACGACCTCGCGACGGGGAAGCTCCTCGCGACCTATGGTGTGGAGGCCGACAGCGGCACGAACGTCTATGGCGACATGACACTCGCGCGCGGCGGCTCGCTCTACTTCACGAACTCGGTGGGCGGCCAGCTCTATACGATCCACACGCCGGCCGACTCGATACGGACCGTGGTCGCCAACGGGACCTTCCCCTCGCCGCAGGAACCGGTCGCGCTCCCCGACGGCAAGCGCGTCCTGGTGCCCGACTATGTGCGCGGTATCGCCATCGTCGAGCGTGCTACCGGCAAAGTAAGCTGGCTCGCGAACGATGCCCACGCGGCGTTGAACGGCATCGACGGGATGGTGCTCACCGGCCACTCGCTGATCGTCGTCCAGAATGGAGTGATGCCCAACCGGATCATCCGTCTCGACCTCGACGCGGCGATGACGAAGATCGTCAAATGGTCCACCCTCGAAGCCAACACCCCGCAGCTCCGCGACCCCACGCACGGCGTCCTCGTCGGCGACAAGTACTACTTCATCGCCACCAGCGGCTGGGACCGCTTCGCCCCCGACGGCACCATCACCCCCGGCGCCGTCCTCCAACCGCCGGTCATCATGGTGCTCGAGGTTCGGTAGTCGGGAGAGTTTGTTCAACTGAATGACAGGATATCAGGATAGGAGCCAGCTGCTTCTCATCCTGTCATCCTGTCAAAGCCGTTGCCGTTCCCATTACCCCACCGATAGCTTCTCCCTCCATGATCCCACGCACCCTGTTCCTCTCGGCGGCCTTCCTCGCGCCGCTCTTGTGGTTGCCGAACGCCGAGCGCCGAGCGCCCAGCCCGAGCCGTTCTCCGAACCCCGCCGCCGCCCCCAACGGCATGGTGAAGATCCCGGGCGGGACTTTCGACTTCGGCACGGACACCAGCGAGATCGCGGGGCTCGTCGCCAAGTACCATCTCTCGTCGGCCGACCTCATCAGCCCCGAGGCGCCGCGCTACAAGGTCACGATGCCCGCGTTCTACATCGACAGGCACGAGATCACGGTGGCCGAGTACATCATGTTCGTCGTCCGCGACACCACCTGGCTGCCGAAGGGGGACTCGGGGCAGATCTCGAATGGCGACTATCTGAAGCCCTGGCTCGCCGGCGCGGTGCGTGAGGCGACGGACACGCTCCCGGTCACCTACATCACCTGGTTCTCAGCGCGGAAGTACTGCAAGTCGCAGTCGAAGCGGCTCCCCACCGAAGTCGAGTGGGAGTACGCCGCCCGCGGCGGCGCGGCGGGAGACGTGTATCCGTGGGGGGACGCGGACGCCGATACCTCGCGCGCCAACTTCGCCGTGAGCGCGATCGACCATCCCGTGAAGGTCGAGCACTACGCACCGAACGCGTACGGCCTGTACGACATGGCCGGGAATGTGTGGGAGCTGACGGCGGACCAGTGGAGCGATCCGCGCGCGATGCCGGGGAAGAAGCCGGTGGATGTCGAAGGGTGGAGCAAGGACCGGCAGCAGGCCGCGCACCAGCGCGTCGTGATCAAGGGCGGCTCATACAGCTCGGGGCCGGCGCTCCTCCGCGCCCGCGCCCGCTACAGCCACCCCGCCGGCGGCGCGGAGCCCAATGTGGGCTTCCGCTGCGCGAAGGACGCGTAGCGCTTCACTCGCCGTACGGGATCCAGATGTTCTTCACCTGGGTCGCCGCGCGCAGGAACTCACGCCCCTCGCCGTGGCCGGCGTCCATCCAGGCGCGCGCCTTCCAGCCGCACCAGGTGCGCTTCATGTTCGACGCGCTCGCCCGCTCGATCGCCGTCGCCCCTTCGCGCGTCCCCTGATACCAGACGCCGTCGACGTCATCGTGCTCGGCGAGCACGAGTGCGAGCGCGTCCTTGGCGCCAGTGACGATGTTGATCACGCCACCGGGCAGGTCGCTCGTCTCGAGGACGGAGTAGAAATCGGTCGCCGCGAGCGGCGCCTTCTCACTCGGGATCGCGACCACGGTATTGCCCATGGCGACGAGCGGCGCGACGAGCGAGACGAATCCGAGCAGGGGACACTCTTCGGGCGCCGCGACCCCAACGACCCCGATCGCTTCATTCATCGCCATCGCGACCCCACGGATCGGCACCGAGTGCACTGAGCCATCCCACTTGTCCGCCCACGCCGCATAGCTGAAGAGCCGCGCGATCGACGCCTCGACCTCCGCGCGCCCGCCGCCGGTCATGCCGTCGATCCGCCGCGCGAACTCATCGCCGCGTACCGAGAGATTCTCCGCGATGTAGTAGAGGATCTGCGCGCGCGCATGCCCGGTAGTCTTCGCCCACGAGCCCGCCGCATGCGCCGCCTCCACCGCGTTCCGAATATCCTTCCTGTTCCCTTCCCCGACCTCCCCGAGCGCCACTTTGCCAGCGCCATAGATGACCCTGGAGTACCCCGAGTCCGGCCTCGCCTGCTTCCCCCCAATGAAGAGCTTCGCCGTGCGGTCGATGGGCGCCGTGTTCTTCCCCGCCTTCGCAATAGTTGTTCTTCCTCCCCGATTCCCGATCCCCGATTCCCGAATCTTCAAGTACTCCCACATCCCTTCTCTGCCCCCCTCCCGCCCGAATCCAGACTCTCTATACCCACCAAACCCCGACGCCGCGTCGAACATGTTCGTGCAATTCACCCACACCACACCCGCCTTGATCTTCGGCGCGATATCCAACGCCAAATTGATATTCTCCGTCCAAACGGAACTCGCCAACCCGAACGGCGTGTTATTCGCCAATGCCACCGCCTCGTCCGGCGTCCGGAACGTCATACTCACCAACACCGGCCCGAAGATCTCCACCTGCGCGATGGTGCTCGAAGGCGCCACGCCGGTAAAGAGCGTCGGCGGATAGAAGCACCCTTCCTTCGGCACCCCCCAACTCGGCTGCCACATCTCCGCCCCTTCTTCAACTCCCTTCGCCACCAGCGCCTTGATCCGTTCGAGCTGAACGGGAGCCACGATCGCCCCCATATCCACCGCCTTGTCCAGCGGCGATCCCACCCGGAGCTTCTCCATCCTCGCCCTGAGCTTCGCCGTCAGCTTCTCCGCGATCCCTTCCTGCACCAGGAGCCGCGATCCCGCACAACACACCTGCCCCTGATTGAACCAGATCGCGTCCACTACCCCTTCGACCACCGAATCGAGATCCGCGTCCTCGAACACCATGAAGGGCGACTTCCCACCGAGCTCGAGCGACAACTTCTTCCCCGACCCGGCAGTCGCGCGTCGGATGATCCGCCCCACGTCCGTCGATCCCGTGAACGCGATCTTGTCCACGTCCGGATGATCCACGAGCGCCGCTCCCGTCGCACCGTCCCCGGTCACGATGTTCAGCACCCCCGGCGGCAATCCCGCCCGCGCGGCAAGCTCCGCGAAGCACAGCGCTGTCAGCGGCGTGAACTCCGCCGGCTTGAGCACCGATGTGTTCCCCGCCGCCAGCGCCGGCGCCACCTTCCACGCCAGCATGAGCAGGGGGAAGTTCCACGGGATGATCTGCCCGACAACGCCCACCGGTCCGTAGCCCGCGAACTCCGTATCGATGAGCTGCGCCCATCCGGCGTGATGGTAGAAATGCCGGGCCACGAGCGGGATGTCGAGATCCCTCGTCTCGCGAATGGGCTTCCCGTTGTCGAGACTCTCCAGCACCGCCAGTAGCCGCGAGTTCTTCTGCACCGCGCGCGCGAGTGCGTACAGGTGCTTGGCCCGCGCGTGCCCGGAGAGCTTGCTCCACGCCGGATACGCCGCGCGCGCCGCCTTCACCGCGGCGGCCACATCATCGGCCGACCCCTGCGAGACCTTCGCCAGCGGCTTCCCCGTCGCCGGATCGTCCGTCGTGAAGAGCTTCCCCCCCTTGGACCGGACGAACTTCCCGCCGATGAAGTGCCCGAACCCGCCGCCGTGCCCCGCGATCCAACTCAGGGCTTCCTTCGCGCTCTCGGGCGCCGGGCCGTACGTCATCGTCTCGAAGATCTCGGCAACGGTCATGCGGGGCATCTCCGGGAAGTGACCATGATCAGACCATCGGCATGCGATACGAGGCCGCGTAGCGCCCCGTGGCCGCGTGCTCGAGCTGGCGTTCGATGTCGGTGAGCAAGGCACTCGCGCCAAGCCGGAACAACTTCGCGCGGAGCCACTCGTCGCCGAGTTCTTCCTTCATGAGCAGCATCCAGTCCACCGCGTTCTTCGCCGAGCGGATCCCGCCGGCCGGCTTGAAGCCCACTGCGGCCCCCGTCTCCTCCTGGAACTCGCGGATCTGCCGCGCCATCACGAGCCCGAAGGGGAGCGTCGCGTTCACCGTCTCCTTCCCCGTGGACGTCTTGATGAAGTCGGCGCCGGCCATCATTGCCACCCGGCTCGCGCGTGCGACGTTGGTAAGCGTCGCGAGCTCTCCCGTCGCGAGGATCGCCTTCAAGTGCGCGTCGCCGCAGGCGTCACGGAAGGCACGGACTTCGTCGTACAGCGCCTGCCAGTCGCCGGTGAGCACGTGCGCGCGCGTGATGACGATATCGATCTCGCTCGCGCCCGCGGCCACCGACGCCTTGATCTCGGCCAGCCGCTGCGGGAAGGGATTGAGCCCCGCCGGAAATCCGGCCGAGACCGCGGCGACAGGGATGCCTGATCCCGCGAGAGCTTCCACGGCGACCGAGACCAGTTCGTGATAGACGCAGACTGCCGCGACCTTGATGCCGAGCTCCTCCGCGCCGAGCGCGGCGAGGATATCGGCGCGAACGGGATCCTTCGCCTTCGCACAGAGCCGCCGAACATTGCTCGGCGTATCGTCGCCGGCGAGCGTCGTGAGGTCGATGAGCGTGATCGCGCGCAGCAGCCACGCCGCTTGCCATTCCTTCTTGACGGTGCGGCGCGTGGGAATCGTCGCGGCGCGGCGCTCGACCGCCGAGCGATTGACCCGGATGGCGCGGACGGTCTCGAGGTCGAGGGGAGCGCCGGGGTTGCGGACGCTCGCGTCGTGCAGGCGAAGGACTGCCGGGCTCGGCGTTCGGCGCTCGGCGCTCGGCTGACTGCGGGGGCGCTCCATGATCATGGGAATCTATGGCGGCTCGGGCCCGGTGGCGATAGAGTGAGGGATGAGGAGAATCATCGTGTTCGTGCTCCTGTTCGTGCTTGGCATCCTACCCCGGGCAACGGTGACCGCGCAGGCGTCGCCGACGCCCGACACGATCACCGTCGGCGCGGTGGTGCGCGAGTACTTCGTGTACCGGACGCCGGCTGTGGACACGTCCCGGCCATCGCCACTACTCCTCGTCTTCCACGGCGGCGGCGGGAGTGCGCAGGGTGCCATGGCGCGGTATGGCTTCAGCGGCGCTGCCGGTGCTTCCGGCGCGTACGTCGTGTACCCGCAGGGGCTGAACGGCCACTGGTCGGACGGCCGCGGCATCTTCACGGCGGGTGACGATGTCGCGTTCACGACCGCCCTCGTCGCGCGGCTGCGCACGCGCCTGCGCATCGACCCGCGGCGGATCTATGCCGTTGGCCACTCCAATGGTGCGATCTTCGTGAACTCGCTCGCGTGCCGGGTGCCCGGCGTCTTCGCCGCGATCGGCGCGATGGCAGGCACGATCCCGCTGAACGATGTGGCGCTGTGCAGGAGCGCCGCCCCGATCAGCGTGATCGAGATCCACGGCACCGCCGACCCGCTGACGTTGTACGCCGGCGGCACCATCGGTCTCGCGCGCGGCGCGATCAGCGGTGCTGAGGCATCGATCGCCGAGTGGGCCGCCGTAGACGGCTGCAAGTCACCGCCGACGCGGACCCCTCTGCCGCCGATCATTGCCACGGACTCTACGCGTGTCGTGCAGCTCGCATTCTCCGGCTGTCGCGACGCCCGCGGCGTGGTCCTCTACGCGATCCAGGGCGCCGGCCACAACTGGCCCGGTGGCGCGCTCCCGATGCCCGAATCGGCCGTCGGCCCCTCGACGCAGCAGCTCGACGCGACGCGCGTGATCTGGGACTTCTTCATGGTACACCCAGCGCCAAAGGATGCCGTTGCAGTTCCCTGAACCCTGACCCCTGAACCCTGACCCCTGCCCCTCAGTACTTCATCCCCCCCGCCGCCGCGAACTCCTGCATCAACTTCTCCTGCTCAGCCGTCAACTTCTCCGGCACTACGATCGTCACCTCGACTAGCAGATCGCCCTTCGCCCCATTGTGCTCGATCCCCTGCTCCCGCACCCGGAACCTCTTTCCAGCGGCCGTTCCGCTCGGGATCTTGATGGTGACCTTCTTCCCGTCGAGTGTCTTCACGCTGACCTTCGAGCCGAGCGTCGCCTGCGCGATGTTCAGCGGAACGGTCGCGATGAGGTCGAGCGCCTCCCGCTTGTAGAATCGGTCCGGCAGCACGGTGAACGTGATGTACAGGTCGCCCGCCGGACCGCCCGCCGCGCCGCGGCCGCCCTGCCCCGTGAGACGGAGCTTCGTCCCGGTGTCCGCGCCCGACGGCACGTTGATGTTGATCGTCCGCCGCGTGCGCACCTCGCCGGCGCCGTTGCACGTGTGGCAGCGCTCGCTCGGCACCTGGCCGCGGCCGAGACACATGGGGCACGGGCGATTCACCGCGAAGCCACCCTGGCCGAATGACACGGTGCCGCGTCCCTTGCACTCGGGGCACGTGCTCAGCTTCGCCCCCGGCGCCGCGCCACTGCCACGACAGGTCGCGCACTCTTCGTTCACTTCTAGCGAGATCGGGATCGTCCCGCCCATCGCCGCCACGCGGAAGGGGACCTCGAGATTGGTCTCGATCGTTTGCCCCTTCTCCGGGCCGCGCGCCTTCGCGCCGCCGCGGGCACCGCCGCCGAACATCGAACTGAACAGGTCGCCGAGTCCGCCGAGCCCGCCGATGTCGAACTCCTCGAACTCCTGGGGGCTCGCCTGCCCGCGCGGCCGCGCACCGCCGGCGCTCGGACCGCGATGCGTGCTGAAGCCGCCGAACGCGCCGAGCCGGCGCATCTCGTCGTACTGCTTCCGCTTCGCCTCGTCGCCAAGAACGTTGTACGCCTCCGAGATCTCCTTGAAGCGCTCGGCGGCCTTCGCGTCGCTCTTGTTCGCGTCAGGGTGATGCTTCTTCGCGAGGCGCCGGTACTGCTTCTTGATCTCGTCGGCCGTTGCCGTCGCGGAGACGCCGAGCGTCGCGTAGTAGTCCTTGCCCTGTGCCATCGGTTACACGGCCCTCAACCGTTCCACTGCTTCACGACGACACGCGCCGCGCGCAGGAGCACGCCCTTGAAGCGGTAGCCCGGCTGGAAGACGATGGCCACGGTGTGGTCTTCTTCCTTGGACTCAGCGAGCGCCGTCGAGACGGCTTCGTGCTGCTCGGGGTCGAAGGGCTGGCCGACGGGATTGATGACCTCGAGGCCGGCCGCCATGAGACCCTTCATCAGCTTCTTGTCGACGACTTCGACGGCGTCGAGGACGGTCTTCGCATCCTGGGCGCCGGGGCCCTGCGCGATGACGCGCGCGAGGTCATCGAGCGGGTCGATGAGCAGCTTCACGAGCTCGCCTTGGGCGCGGCCGGTGAGCTCGGCGCGCTCCTTGGCGGTGCGCTTGCGGAAGTTGTCGTATTCGGCGGCGAGTCTCAGATAGCGGTCGGACTCGGCAACTTCGGAGGAGACGGGGTGGGGCTCGGGGTGAGGCTCGGGATGGGGCTCGGGATGAGGCTCGGCAGACTGCTCGGCACCATCTGCCTGCGGGGCCGGCTCGACCTCAACTGTCGGCTCCGAGATCGGGATCTTATGCGAATGCTTCTTACTCATATCGATCACTGTAGAGGAAATGTCGTTGCCGTTCCCTGAACCCTGACCCCTGACCCCTCAACCCCGCACTACTCAAACCTGCCCTACCAACCCCCTCCGCACCATATCCAACGCGCCCTGCGTGGTCCGCAACCTGATCTCCTCACGGTCGCCGAGAAAGACTCGGGTGGTCGATCGAATCTCACGGTTCACTAGCACCGCGATCCACATCGTCCCGACCGGCTTCTCCGGCGTCGCGCCACCCGGCCCCGCAATCCCCGTGACTGCGATGCCGATCTCGGCGCCGAACTTCTTCGTGACGCCCTCCACCATCGCGCGCACTACCGGCTCGCTCACGGCGCCATGCTCTTTCAGCAGCTCCGCACTGACCCCGAGATCGCGTTCCTTCACTTCGTTCGCGTACGCGATCACGCCGCCGAGAAAGACATCGCTCGAACCCGCGATCGCCGTGAGCCGCGCGCCGAGCAGGCCGCCGGTGCAGCTCTCCGCCACCGCGATCTTCGAGCTGTTGGTGCGCGCGAGGTCCAGGATCACCGCCGCGAGATCCGCCTCCCCTTCCCCATAGACATAGCGTTCGATCTTCGCGCGAAGTTTCGCGGCGGCCGTCTCGAGGGCACGTGCGGCGCCGGCGGCCGGCTGGCCGTTGGAGGTGAGCCGCAGGTCCGTCCCCGCCCACCCTGGGAGGAAGGCGAGCGGGAGACCGTCCACCCCCTTTCCCAAGTCTCCCAGCTGCTCGGCGAGGGCGGACTCGCCGATCCCCGTGGTCCGGATCGTCCGCGAGACCACCACGTTGGGGTCGCCACCGACCATCGCTTGGAGGATCGGGAGCAGTTCCTCCTTCAGCAGACCGCGCATCTCGCGCGGGACGCCGGGGAGCATCGCGCACCAGCGGCCCTTCGCGTCCTCCAGCCAGAGTCCCGGCGCCGTTCCGTGGCGGTTCTTGAGGACGCGGGCGCCTTCCGGGACCATCGCCTGGGAGTAGTTGCTCGCCGGCATGACCAGGCCGAGGCGCTTGAAGCGGGCTTCGACCTCGGCGAGGATCGCGTCGTCGCGCGTGAGCTTCCGTCCGAAGACGGCGGCGATGACGTCGCGCGTGCGGTCGTCGGCGGTGGGGCCGAGTCCGCCCGTCGTGATGACGGCGCCTGTGCGGTCGAGCGCTTCGCGCACGCCGGCGGCGATGGCGTCCGCGTCGTCGCCCACCGTGCTGCGGTGGACGACTTGCACGCCGAGCGCCGCGAGGGCGCGGGCGATGTGGGCGGCGTTGGTGTCGAGGGTGAAGCCGAGGAGGAGCTCGTCCCCGATCGTGAGGATCTCGATCTGCACGGCTGTAATCTCGCACGTTGCGGGGGGGGCGGGGAATGGCAGCCGGGAGGCGACTGGCCGGGAGGACCGGGAGTCGCTAGGGTATAGGGTCGACCGGCCCCCACCGGTCGGCTCCCCGTCACCCGGAGAGCTCACGATGCACGAGCTCATTCATAGCATCGAGATCACCGCGTCACCGAAGGCGATCTTCCCGCTCGTGTCGAGTCCCGAGGGGCTGGCGCAGTGGTGGGCGGAGGACATCACGCCCGTGGACGGCGGCGCCGAGCTGGCGTTCTTCGACCGGAAGACCGTATACCGACTAAGGAGCTTGACGCTCATCGCGCCGGCGAGCGCCGCGTGGCTGTGCGAGACCGGGAACGAGTGGGAGGGGACTCGCCTGATCTTCAGTCTTATGCCGAAGGGGGTGAAGACCGAACTCGGGCTGAGGCATGAGGGGTGGAAGGAGATCACCGCGTATTATGTCTCGTGCAATACGACGTGGGGCGCGCTGCTGTGGAGGCTCAAAGCGGCGGCGGAGGGGAAGAAGCCGGGACCAAAGTTCTCGCGGGGCGGGTTGGCGAGCTCGTAGCTAGGACTTCGTTCACCCTCGAGACGTATGGACTACAAGGTCATCTTCGACGTCATCGAACACGGCTACACGTCGTGGCGTATGGCTCTGCCATTCGCCGGCATTTCGGTCGCTGCGACCTGCATCTCGTGGGTGCTCTCCCGACCGAGCATGATCGAGGACACTCGCGAGGATCGCATCAGGCGCGCTGGTTTCAGAGTAGTGGCCGCCGCAACCGGGGTCATCGCCATCGGCTTGATCGGGTACACCTATCGCGCTCACCTGGTCTTGTGCGACGCGTTCCGCAGCGGGAAGGGCCATGTCATCGAGGGAATCGTGACGGCATTCATCCCGGAAGGCCCCGACGGGCATCCTCTCGAACAGTTCAGAGTCGCCGGCGAGGACTTCTGGTATTCGAGCAGCAATGGAACGAGCGGCTTTCATTGGACCGTAGGGAAAGGCGGCCCAATGAGGAATGGGCTCAAGGTGCGGATCACGACGGTCGGCGAGGAGATCGCGCGACTGGAGATCGCGCCCTGAGACGCCAAGCCAATCACGCGGCCATGCGGCCGTGCGACGATGAGCGGTATCCGAAGCTCCCATCGATTCACCGTCCACTAGCCTGATGGCAGCAGTTCGAAGTCGACCTTTCGGCCGATGAGCGAAGCCACTGCCCTCGAGCTTACGAGGGCTAATCCACCGCCCGATAGCGGATCTTCCCGAGCGTGTCTTCGCATGCGCGCAGTTCACGCTGGAAGCCGGGCGCCTTCGTCGCCGACAGCTTCCTCAGTACCTCGCGCCTCGCCGCCTCGCGGCTCTCGCCCCGATCAGGATCCCCGGCAAAGGATTCGTCCCTGACTCTACGCAGCCATTGAGTGGCGTTTGCCGAATCAGCATGCATGGCCTTGAAGACGGCGATCGGATGCGTCCCCAGGAGGAACAGGACGTTATCCGACGCATTGAAGCACCCCGCCCCGTCGCACTGCGCATAGCGCTTCAGGGTCGCCGACGCCTGCCGCTCGAGCACCGGCTCGAAGGATGGATGTTCTCCACCTCCGTCGCGTGGCATTTCATCGAAGATCCCATCCAGGTACTCGTCGAGCGACCGGTCACCGAGTCGGGCGACGCTCGCTTCGGCGGCAACGAGGAGCAATCCCATGTCGAGGTTTGACGAATCCCGAGCCGCAAGGCGCACGGCGTCGATCCAGGCGCGGCGGAGTTCGGGCTCCTCTGAGTAATGCCCGAAAGCCGGGACCACGCTCGACGGGCACTCCGCGAGAAAGATGATCGACGACCGCAGGTCGACCGGGTTGAATGGGCCGTGCTGCTCCCTCCGAGGGGTGAATTCGAAATGGAGCAGCTCGACGACGGAACTGCCGACGTCGCACAGCGGCCGTCCTGCGGAAGGCGCGCCGCCCGGTGAGGCTGTCAGGAGAGCGGCGGAAAGCCAGGCCCAAATGACCTTAGGCATGTGACCCCTCATTCATGATCTCGACGTTGCGATGAGTCGTTTCGGAAGATCGAGTACCCTGATCGCACGGTGCGGCGCGGGAGGCTCCTCTTGGAGCGAAACTCGGAAGCTCCGGCCAAGCCGCCGGTGATTTCGTGCCCATTGGATGTACACGCCGGGTCGCGTCACAAAGTACGCACCGCTCCGCTTCACGATGGGTACGGCTTCTGCGACCTGTGCCGTGCCCGAGTCTTCCGACGTCAAGGGCCAATGGAACTGAGCGCCCGACGGATCCTCATACTCCACAACGAGCAGCAACGTATCGGGCGGAACGAAGCGCGTCGCTTCAACGCGACGAAGGCGAAGCTGGCATTGGAATGCATGGTGCTGGCAGGCAAGTCTGAGAAGACCGGTGAGGCTGACCGAGTCGACGATCGCTGGATCCTGGGCCAAGTTGTTCGCCACTAGCCGCCAGTCTCCGGCATAATGCTTTGCGGCCGCTTCGTACTGCCCGGAGGACATCAGCAACATGTAGCGTTGCAATGCTTGTCGCGCCGCCGCCGAATCCTGCCGCAGTGACGAGTCATCACGAGATGCAACCCGCTGCGCAGCAGATCCCGCACGCGACGCATCTTGCGGAGAGCTGCAGGGGAGTCCGATCGACAATGCGCCGAACAACAGTGGCACTCTCATGACCCTGACCCCCATTCAGCGTACGATCCGCTCCCGTGGCGCACCGTCGGCGATCACAGCCCTCTCAGCGCGCTGGAGTCGCAATTCCTGCGTCCGTGCGTGATCCATATATGTCGAAAACGCAGCGAAGCACGCGAGCACGGCCACGAGCGCAAGGTTGAGCGGTGTCGGTATCGACGTTGGCTCGCCCAGGAGCCCGACCAACCATCCGAGGGCGAAGAACGAAAGCAGCATCGATGCACGCATCTTCTTGCTCCTCGTTGGTGGCGAGATCGTCCGTCGCGTGATCACTGACTGCACCTTCGACCTTTGGCAGCCGTCCGAATGATGTTGCCGATGAACGGCACGGACGGCAAGAGTTTTCGGCTCGCAACCACGTTGAGACTGAATTGCATGGCCTCCCTGAGTGCGATAACCTATTGCTGTCCTCGTCTCTGTTGAGCTGACGCTGCTAACACCCGACTCTCTCCAATACCAGCTCGTCTTCGATGCGAGCACCCAGGCGTTTTCGCCATGGTCCGCCATGCTGCCCCCATTCCGCATGGCAGCGCTATGTATCGTGGTGAGCCTCCTCTTCCGCGGCGGCGCGACCGACGAGGAGCGCCGCAAGGTACGCTTCAGCCGCACGCTGACCCGATTCGCGGCGGGGCTCATGGTGGCCGCGGGACTCTTCCTTGCCGGGGTGATCTACTACCAGCAGTGGACCATGGCGGAATTGCTGCGGCACGGCGCATACACGGTCGTGGAGGGCCAGGTCACCGAGTTCGTTCCGGAGCCGCCGGAGGGTCATGTCGGCGAGCACTTTCGCGTGGGAGCCGCGCGCTTCTCGTACGCGACGTATCGAGGCACCGGCGCGTTCAATCGGACGCATCCGGCCGGAGGTCCGATCCGGGACGGCCAGTTCGTTCGAATCGCCTACGCCAACGGCGATATCCTGCGGCTCGAGATCGCCCGGTAGCATATGGGGCGATCCATCGCCCGCTCACGGCATCGCCTCGCTCGACTCCTTCGCCTCGAGCAATCGCCCCCCGACCTCCCGATACCGCACCAAGGTGAACCCCATCACGCGACCGTGCGGCCGTGCGACGACCAGCGGTATCCGAAGCTCCCAACGGTTCACCGTCCACCAGCCTGACGGCAGCATCTCGAAGCCGACCTTGCCGCCGATAAGCGAATCGTCGGGCAAACCGGTGGGTGCGCGGACGAAGTGGAATTCCATCTCGCGCAGCTCGGAGGTCAGGCGGTCGAGCCAGAGCACGCCACTCACCTCCGGCAGCGTATCCGTCACCGTCGGCGTGAAGCGGAGCCCGACGATCGCGTCGTTCTTCGCGGGGTCGGGGACGAGCTGGAAGCAGTGCGTCGCCGCGAACGACTCGGCGAGCATCACATCCGCATCGGGAGCGAAGTACACCACGCCGTTCGACTGCTGCCAGACATACCCGAGTCGCGCCAGATCCTCGGCGGGGGCGGACCGGAAAAGGGCGATGCTGTCGCCGGTCATCACGCTCACATGCTCGTTCAAGATCTGCCGGCTGCTGACGACGACGTCACGCGAATAACGCTCGGACCGCACTTCGAGCCGGTGCTCCGCTCGCGCGAGCGCGGTGAGCAGCAGCGCCTTCCTCGCCTCCTCCCACACGTCGCCGGTCGGTGAACCACCGCGCATCTCGGCCGGACAGACATCCCGGCCCACGACCTCTACGGGAGCGAGCGTCACGGTCAATGCGGGTAGCCGGAGCGTGATCGTTGCGACGCGTCCAGCGGCCAGCGTCTCCAGGTCACCCAACGTGCTCTTGAAACCGATGCGTCGCACGCGGATCCGGTAGCTCCCCGGCCGCGGCGCGGTGAGCGCGAAGCGCCCGTCCCCGGAGGACACCGTCTGGACGACGGCGACGCCGCTGCTGTCCAGCAGTTCGACGATCGCGCTGGGCACCGGCCGGCCGCTCGAGTCGGCCACCAGGTTGCCGCGCACCTGTTGCCCGAGGAGGGCGCTGGTCGCCGCAAGGAGCGCCGCGACGGCGATGAATCCACGACGTCGCGAGAGCGATGGGGGCATACCGACCCTCACGAAGACGAAAGTACCACCCCGCCCCGGACCGATGGCGACCGCAGCCATCCGGTCGCCAATGATGGACGCTGGGCCGCGCGGTGGACAGTCCGCGATCGCGGCGCGGGATATTGTACCGTAGCACTGATGTGCTATACAAGAGATCACTCAGGGCTCAACGTCGATTGTACGGTAGTATCGTCGCGCCCCAGCGTAGACCAAGGCTGAGGCCAGGCACATTGAGAAACTGAGGAATGGGAGAAAGCCGGACAACGCTTCGTCGCGAGACAGGAACCCAAGCCAAATTCCGCTCTCCAGGACCGCGAGTGCGAACAACTGCAAGTACGCAAACATCGCGAGCCACGTGCGAAATGCTCTGGCGCCCGGTCGAGCTCGCCCCAACCAAGCCCAAAAGAGCAACGGCGCCAACACGGCCCCGCACATCACAATAAGAAGACAAGGCAAGAACAACTGACGCGCGGAGAGACGTAGCGCTAGTGACGCGAATCCAGCAACGAGACCCGCGAAGATTGCATGAGCTAGGAGCAACGCTACCATAACTCTGATTAGGATCGCCACGTTCTTGCTCGAGTCGCTAGGTTGCGTCATATAATCGGCTCCGTTTAGGGGCGCCCAAGCTCCTTGAACGCGGGGAGCGTGTAGTTCACAAAGATCTTGTCGTCAACGTACAGAGCCCCAATTCCGACAGCAATATTTGCTGCCATGACTGGACGACGGCGACGCCGCTGCTGTCCAGCAGCTCGACGATCGCGCTGGGCACGGGCCGGCCGCTCGAGTCGGCCACGAGGCTGCCGCGCACCTGTTGCCCCGCGAGGGCAGTGGTCGCAAGCGCGAGTCCGATGCCGCAGAGGAATGCAGGATGGCGCCAGAATCCACTGTGCGAACCGATGCTCACCGTGCGGGCGCGCCCTTCGCGAAGCGGGTGGCAGCCGGCGGAGCAACGGCGGAGCCGCGTGGCCAAAGCGTCGAACATGACACCGCCACCACGGTGGCCTTCGCGTGCCGTGGCGATCTCGGCGGAATGTTGTCCTCGTCGCCAAAGGTGACGGCGCGCCCGCGAAGTGTGTCGCCGGTCGCCGGTACGACGATGCGGATCCCGATGACGCCAAGGGACCACCGCAACTCCAGCGAGTCGCCGGCGACCAGTCGCCATCCCGCCGGCCATCGCGGATGCGGCGTCTCGGTCCAATCCGGGACGATCTGCCGGTAGCCGCCGGCGCTGTCGACCATGAGTGGGTCGGGAACGCTGTCGAGCCGAAAGACCTTCGGCAGCGGGGGGCGCGTCGGCTCGCCAGACCAGGTGCCGAGCTTGGCGGTGAAACAGCGGCCAGCGGGTGAGTCGTGCGCGGGCGCCGCCGCTCCGGCGAGCGCCACGAGCACGATCGAGAGCAGAGCAGTGGAGCGAATGGGATCCTCCGCGATAGTCGGATGACGGTGACGATCAGGCGATCGCCAATCATAGACCCTGCCCTGCTCACAAGACAGTCGGCGCCAGGTGCCGGGCGGATTGCATTATAGCACTAATATGCTACATTGGAACCTTACCCCTTTCCCGGAATTCGCCCATGGTTCGCGAACTCACCCTGCGCCGGGTCGGCGGCTCGATCGGCGCGACGATCCCGAAGGACATGGCCGACCGCCTGCACCTGGAGGCCGGGGACCGCGTGCTCGCCGTCGAGACGGACCGCGGGATCCTCCTCACGCCCTATGATCCCGACGTGGAGACGGGGCTGGCCATCGCCGGCCAGGCGGCGAAGAAGTTCCGCAACGCCCTCCGGGAACTCGCCAAGTAGTCGGTGCGCGAGCCCCGCTGGGTGCCGCGGCTCGTCGTCGAGGCCAAGCACCTCGACCAGATCCGGGAGCACGGCGGGATGCCCCGGTTGCGCGACGAGGACGCGCTCGAAGCCGCGCTCGCCCGGCCGCGGCAGAAGTGGAGCCTCGCGCCCGACTCGGACCTCGCGCTGCTCGCCGCCGTCTACGCCTTCGGCATCGCGGGGGCGCACCCGTTCAACGACGGCAACAAACGCACGGCATTCCTCACCCTGGCCGCCTTCCTCGGACTCAACGGCAAGGATCTCGCCGCGACCGAGCGAGAAGTGGTACAGGTGATGGTGGCGCTGGCCGCCGGGACGCTCACGGAGCCGGCACTGGCCACCTGGGTCCGCGGGAGACTCACGAAACTCAAGCGGTAGCGGCGCGCCTCGAGCCTTGCTGGCTCGCTACCGCGCGGGGACGAGCCTCACGATGGTCCCGGATGGATCCGCGAGCGACACCGCACCGCCGCCAAGGGCCTCGACCTTCGAACCGGATCCCTTCATCTGCTTCGCGGCTGCTTCGACGGCGGCTTCCGTGGGCAGCACGAGATCCCAGCTCAAGAGCTGCGCCTCGTCCTGCGCCGGCGGCTGCGCTCCCGACCCTGCCCAGATGTTCGCACCGAGGTGGTGGTGGTATCCGCCGGCCGAGAGGAAGACCGCGCCGGGATAGCTCCACACCATGAGGTCGAAGCCGAGGGCCTCGTGATAGAACTTCACGGCCTCATTGATGTCGCGCACGTGCAGGTGCACGTGGCCGATCGTGGTTCCGCCGGGCATCCCGGTCCACGGAATGTCGCCCGCGGCGCGGTTCAGCGACTCCACGTCGAGCGGCTCGGTCACCATGTGCAGCTCCTGGCCATTCGCGCGCCAACTGTCGCGCGGGCGGTCAGCGTAGATCTCGATACCGAGTCCGTCGGGGTCGGTGAGGTACAGGGCCTCGCTCACGGCGTGGTCGGCCATGCCGGTGTGGATCCCGGTGGCGTACAGTCGGCCGAGCATCCGGCCGAGGGACGCGCGGTCGGGGAGCAGGATCGCGAAGTGAAAGAGTCCGGTGCGGCCGCGATGGGGGACGTGCTTGGCGCCTTCGTGCTCGACGAGCTCGATCAGCGTGTCGTCGACGCCGAGTTCGGCGCGGCCGGGAGCACGCTCGAGGACGCGGAAGCCGAGGAGGCCGGCGTAGTAGGCGAGGGAACGGTCGAGATCGCCGACCTGGAGCCTTACTCGGCCGATGTGGGTCGCGTCGGGGAGACGATAGTTGGGGGCGGGCTTGCCGACGGCCGGGAGTCGGGAGTCGGGAGTCGATGAGGACTTGGACAATCCCTTACCTGCGCTATGCGGTCGCGGAGCCGGCGAGCAATCCCCGATGGCGGCGGGCGTAGAGCCACAACGACCACAACGTCAGGCCGACGGCGCCGGTCATGGACAGCACATTGATGATGCCGATCGCATGCGCGGCGACGCGCCAGAGGTCGTTCGTCCACTGGTACTCGGCGGCGGCGGTCGCGGCGGCGAACCAGAACAGGGTCGCGCCCACCCATACAAGCTGGAAGCCGGTCTTCCATTTTGCCGAGCCGATGGCGGCGATGACCACGCCCTTCTGCTTGGCCCACGTCCGGAAGATCGTCATCGCGACCTCGCGGCCCAGCACCACGACGAGGATCCACAAGGGGAGGCCGACGAGGCCGAACGGAGTCACGTAGGGAAATGCGATCCGATCGCCGCGGAAGTGGTCGACCATCGGGCCGACGACACCGGCGATCGCGGGCACCTCGTGCGGCGCGATGAGCGCGAACGAGGCGCCATTCCCCACGAGGATGAACATCGGGATGAACGTCGCGACGACGAGCAGCTTGTCGGCCAGGGGGTCCAGCATCTTGCCGAGGTCGGTGATCTGGCCGGTCTCGCGCGCGAGCTTGCCGTCGTAGTAGTCGGTGACGGCGATCGCGACGAAGAGGACGAAGCCGCCGAGTCGGGCGGGCCAGGTGGCGACGAAGGGCAGCCAGGCGACGACCGGCGCAGCGACGATGCGGCTGATCGTGAGCGTGTTCGGCAGGTTCACCGCCCGGCCTCCGGTTCTACGCGAGGGTCTTGAGCACCAGTTTGCTGACGGCCTTCAGCGTGTCGAAGACGCCCTCTCCCGTCATCGCCACTGCCTCGAAATATGGCGCATGTTCCACCCATTCGCCTGTGGGCAACTGCTCGATGAGGTTCTCGCCGGCATGGTAGGGGTCGGGGGTGACCCGCTGCCGGGTGACGTCGCGGATCTCGAAGCCGGGGTTCAAGGCCCGCTGGAGTTCTCCGAGCTGCGCCGCGTTCGGGAGGTCCCGCTTGTTGTACTGCATCACGAAGGGCATGCCGGTGAGGTCGTAGCCGTACTCGAGCATGTTGTCGTACAGGTTCTGCATCGCCTCGAGGTTCGCCTCCATGCGCTCGATCTGCGAGTCGGCGACGAACACGATGCCATCCACTCCCTTGAGGATGAGCTTCCGGCTGGCGTTGTAATACACCTGGCCGGGCACGGTATACAGATGGAAGCGCGTCTTGAAACCGCGGATCGTGCCGAGGTCCACGGGAAGGAAATCGAAGAACAGGGTGCGCTCCGTCTCCGTCGCCAGCGAGATGAGCTTGCCGCGGGTGTCGGGCTTCACGCGGTCGTACACGTGCTGGAGGTTGGTGGTCTTCCCGCCGAGCCCCGGCCCGTAGTACACGATCTTACAGTTGATCTCGCGTGACGCGTAGTTGATCATCGACATGGCTGTTCCTTTCTCCTATTGGAACAGCTTGTCGATCTCATCCTCGGCACCGGCCAGGATGTTGGGTCCACGATTGATGTCGTTGGCCCGATCGAACATGTGCGAGAAGAGGCGCGCGAGCTCCTCGACCGTCCCCTTCACCTTCAGGCGGACGAGGCCGAGCGTCGTGCGATTGTCGAACAGGATCACGAGGATCACCCGGCGCGCGATGTCGACGAGGTACATCGACTCCTGCTCGCCCTGATGGAAGAGTGAATTGAATTCGGTCTCGCCGATGAGGCGCGCGAGCTGGTCGTTGGCGCTGAAATCGGCGGCGGTCAGCGTCGCGAAGGCGGTCGGGTCGAAATGCGGTTGTTCACCGACGGTCGCGACGAGCTGCCCCGAGCGGTCCACGAGCAGCGCGCAACGCGCGTTGCTGTCGTAGAGGAATTGCTGGAGTTGGCGCAGGATGGCGCCGTAGTCATCTTCGGTGAACGACCAGCTGGCGGAGCCGACGGGCATTCTTGGGGGTCCGGTTCCTAAAGGGCCTCTTCCATGCGCCGCAGGATCGCCGCCCCACGGCGGCGCAAACCCGGGTTCTGCTCCCACGACAGATACTCACGCAATGCGCGCACCGTCCCCGCCGTCCGCTGACCGCGGAGGAATCCGAGCGCCGCTCTCCGACGCCAGGGGCTCCCCGAAAAGAGGTCGTGCCGGGCCCGATGCACCTGCATGCTCCAGACGACCAACCCCACCATAAAGCCACCAAGGAGCCCTGCCCCCGCGGCTCGGAGCGTGCGACTCACATTGCCCTCCGGGCGCTGAGCGCCTGCGCTATGGTGACGCCGTCGGCGTACTCGAGATCGCCCCCCACCGGGAGCCCACGGGCGATCCGGGTGATCATGGGGACCTTCCCTGCCAGTTGGCGCTGGACGTAGAGGGCGGTGGCCTCTCCTTCGAGGCTCGGATTCGTAGCCAGAATGACCTCCTGGACCGCGGCATTCTGTACGCGGGCGAGGAGCTCGGACACGGTCAGATCCTCGGGGCCGACGCCATCCAGGGGGCTCAGACGGCCACCCAGCACATGGTAGACCCCCCGGAACTCCCCGGCCCGCTCGATGGCGCCGATATCGGCCGATTCCTCGACCACACAGAGGATCGACTTGTCCCTTCGGCGGTCCGAGCAGATGGGACAGGGATCCTCTTCGGTGAGGTTGGAGCAGACGGAACAGCGGCGGATGCGTTCGACGAGACTGGCCAAAGTGGAGGCCAGGCGGCGGCTCTGCTCGGGAGGCTGCTTGAGCAGGTGGTAGGTCAATCGGAGAGCCGTCTTCCGGCCGATCCCGGGGAGCTTGGAGAGCTCCGCGGCGAGGTCATCTATCGCGGACAAGTGAGAAACAGGTTTCGGGTTTCGGGAAAAGCATCACCAACGATCGCGGATGTTCACGTGGCGCAGACGCCGGTCGGATGCTCCGGACGAGTTCCGCGTATGTCCGCGTCATCCGCGATAGCGGTTGCCGTTGCGGGACTCAAAATACGACAAGAACAGAGCACCGCGGATGACGCGGATGGACGCGGAACCCTCCGAGGGCATCGAGACTTGGACGAGACGCTTCAGGGTCCGGTCGATGAACGGCCAAGACCTTGGGAACAACACTAGAAGGGCAACTTGAAGGGGAGGTTCAGCCCTCCGGTCGCCTTCTGCATCTCCTCTTGGGCAGCCGTGGCGGCCTTTCGCTGGGCTTCGGACACTGCGGCGAGAACGAGGTCTTCGAGCATCTCGACATCGGCGGCGTTGACGACGGTCGGGTCGATCTTGATGGTGCGCACCTGACCTTTGCCGTCAGCGGTGACGGTGACCATGCCGCCGCCAGCGGCCGCGGTCACGGTCATCTTCTCCAGGTCGTCCTGCATCTGCTTGAGCTTGCTCTGGACCTGGGCGGCTTGGGCGAGCATGGAGCGGATATCAGACATGGGGAACTGCAGGGGTCAGGGGTCAGCGTTCAGGGACCGCAACTACAACTAATCGAGCAATTCCAAATCGAGGCTCTCGACGGCGGCGTCCAAGGCGGGGTCCTTCTTGCGCATCGTGGCGAGGCGCTCGGCCTTCACGGATTCGGCGGTGATGCGCTTGGGCGCGATGTCCACGGGGCCGGTGGTGGCGACGCGGACGAAGAGACGGGCCGCGGTGGGGAAGATCGTCTTGATCGCGTTCATTACATCGGCGGAGCCGTTCGTGATCGGCTCCGCGTAGATCGAGCCGGCGGGTTCGAGTTCCACCGTGATGTCGCCGACCGCGGTGACGGTCACCGGGGTGGCATGGCCGAGGGCGGCGGCGAGCATGGAGCGGCCGTCCTCGGAAACACGGGCGATGATGCGGTCCCACTCATCGACCACGGAGTTCACGGTGAGATCGCGGGTGGACCGCGGGCGATCGGAGTCCTTCGCGGGAGGCTGCGGTGCCGGGCGAGGAGGGGGCGTCCGCTGGACGTCCACCATGGCCGGGGTCGCGCTGCGCGTGGGCGGGGCCGGCTGTGCCGCCGGCTTCGCTGAACCCGAAGAGCCGACCGTGCCGCGGCCGGCGGTGCCGCCGGCGCTGCCGCCGCCCCGGGGCTGGCCCATCGCCTCGATCACTTCTTCGATGCCCACCGTGTGATCCAGCAGCGCGAAGCGCACCAGGATCGTCTCGAGCAGGATCTGCTGCTGGCCGCTCCGCCGGAAGCGCGGCTCGAGCTCGGTGATG
>Ga0315271_10000036_pt1 | contig 55298 bp, 38 predicted proteins | sample C3_top_MG_FD_204664 | JGI IMG/M metagenome (GOLD analysis project Ga0315271, IMG submission 204664) | Sediment microbial communities from Yellowstone Lake, YNP, Wyoming, USA - C3_top | ecosystem: Environmental > Aquatic > Freshwater > Lake > Sediment | place: USA: Wyoming | collected 2017-08-01
CGCCATCGCAGACTGAACCGGCGTTATTGAAGCTGAGGGTGTTGAAGCACCTGGACGGGTCGACCTGTTTGTAGGGGTCAACCTGGGACGTGTTGAAGAAGGAAATGACGATCTTGTTCAAGGGATTCAAGGTGGGGAAATAGGTACCATCAACTGATGTCACTTGGACGGTAATATCGCTAGACCCGGATCCGGTGACGGTCTGCTGGGTACCCCATTGGTTACCGTTGGGCGACTGATCCAGATTGACGGGGGTGACGCTGCTCACAACGAAGTTGCTGCTATCAACACTGGTTATCACGCCTTTCAGAATGGAGGTCGCGCCACCAAACCCTGCGCCCGTCAGATTGTTGGCAATGCTGCTGCTCGCGAATATTTCGAAGTAGTTGATTGCGCTGCCCGGGTTGAAAGCAAAGGTTGCGGAATTGTTCCCAGCTACGCTGGTCACCGTTTCACCAAAACTTGCGACGAAATTGAAAAAGTTGCCGACCGTTCCGTTAGAAAACAGCGGGGTGGTATCAGCAGCCTGCATGTTGCTCAGGTTGGCTTGATAGTAAAGCTGAAAGTTGTTGCCTGCGGCGGTTCCACCCGATGCGAAGTTTTGGATGGCTGACACGCCACCCTGCGCAATCGCGCTACCGGGCGCCTGGTCGATCAGGGCAATATCGGTAATGTTGCCCGTGCCCGGGTTGAATGTAAACAGATCCGCCTGAGCGCCCGTGGACATTCCCAGGCTTGCCAAGACAGCGATTGAAATCAGATTAAATTTCATGTTCGTCTCCATACGTAAAAATTTGTGAAAAGGAATTCCCATTAAGCTAGGTGTTCGGCATCCAGGTTATTCGATCCTTGGCCAAATCCTACGCCAAGATACTAAGCATGGAGTGTGCCACTTTTTAAAACAAACGTAAAATCAATAGGTTACATTTTTTATCCGGATGAAGAACTGGCAAAGTGTAAAAAAAATCGACAGATTCCGGCTGCGTTTTGCAAGCGCAGGCTGCGCGCTTCACAACAAGCTATTGATCCGGCAGATTTTGTTTGATTGAGGCGGCCAGGTGATGTTTGACCCCGCTGTTTTTCATGCCGCCTGTGTTGATCGGCTCGTTGAGCTGTCTCAATGGAACACTTTTTATTGCGAACTCCTCTGGCCTGGCGGGCGCTGGTGAATTCAATCGCGCAGGGTGGTCAGCAATGCGTGCGCTTCTTTCTCGCTGGGAAAGACTGTGCCGGTTTTGAGAATGCTCTCCAGTTCTTTGCGGGCTTTATCTTTATCCCCGGTTTTCAGCAGCGCAACGGCCAGGTGGTAGCGTAATTCCGGTTGGGGGGATCGTGCAGCCGCCCGCTGTAACAACGGCAATGCCTGCGCCAGGTTACCCTGTTCCAGAAGCAGCCATCCGTAAGTGTCCATCACTACGGGGTTTTCAGGCGCCAATTTGTAGGCCCTCTCTGCCGTGCCCAGTGCGCGGGGATCCTTCTGCTGGCGGTAGGCCCAGGCAAGATTATTCAGGACGGGGACGGTGGCGGGACTTTTATCCAGGACGTACTGATATTGTTCGATCGCCTGCGGGTAACGCCCCATCTTGCTGTAGCTTTCGCCCAGATATGCGCGTGTCAGCAGATCATTCGGGTTGTTTCGGAGCCAGCCCAGTAGCGTGTTCTCCGCCTGAGCGGTTTGTCCAGCCAGGCTCTGCGCTTGGTGTAGTTTCATTGCAAAGAGCCCGCTATTGCCGATTTCGAGCGCCTTTCCGTAGGCTTGGGCAGCCGCGCCATATTTTTTTTGCGCCATCAGCAGATCGCCTTCAAGACCGGCGCCAAGCGGGATGCCAGGGTTGGTCTGCTGAATCTGCCGGCTGAGTGTTAATGCCTCGTCATAGGCGCCCATCTGCATGTTCAGCATAATCAAGGCAGTCTGTGCGTCCCGATAATCGGGATTGAGCGTCAATGCCTGTTTGAGTGAGGCTTTGGCTTTCTGGTTGTCCCGCATCAGCGCCTGCACACTCGCCAACCGTACATAGCTGAGGGGGGATTTCGGCGCCAGATTAACCAGGCTGTAATAAGTGGCGAGTGCATCAGTTTTGTTGCCCGTAGCCAGTTGGGTTGCCCCCAGCAGATCGAGCGCATCGGGGTTTCCCGGGATGCTGGTTTGTGCACTTCGGGCGACAGACATGGCCTTGGTGGGATCCGGTTTCTTGAGGTAATAAGCAGTCAGCAATTGGTAGGGTTCCAGCGGAGCCGCTTTTGTCTTGATGGCTTTTTCAAGCCAGTTGACATATTCCTGCGGCTTGCCGGCAGACATCGACAAATTGGCCAGGATGATCATTGCGCCGACATTGTCTTTGTCGGCGGCGAGCACCTTTTCAAAGCGCTTGTATGCAGCCTCCGGATTTTTGTCCGACATGTCCAGTTTGGCCAGATTTTCCGCCGCAGGGAGATAATCCGGGCGTGCAGCCAGTGCCTGTTCGAAACTTTTGCGTGCGTTGGCGATATCTTTCTTGCCCAGATAGGCTCCGCCTTCCAGGTTGTAGACTGCGGGGTTGTTGGGCTGGTCTTTCTTCCAGGACTGGGCAACTGAAAGCGCTTTGTCATATTCCTTGAGTTGCAGGTGGGTTGCCATCAGCATTGCGTCTGCGTTGCCTTGTCCTGGCTCCAGGGCGACGACGGATTCGAGCGCAGCGATGGCCTGTTGCATATTGCCGGATCCTAGCTGGGCATAGGCCAGCCCGGTTTGAACTGCGGCATTTTTGGGTTCGATGGCGGCGGCTTTATTGAGGAATTCGGCTGCTTTGGGATAATCTTTGGTTTGGCTATAAGCGGTACCAGCGAGCGCCAGTACCTGGGGGTCATCCGGATACACGGCGAGCAGATTGTTAATGAGTCGCAAGGCATCCTGGGGCTGATTCAAGTTTAATTTGGTCGCCGCGAGCGCCTTGGCAGCATAGGAATTCCCGGGATACTGGCTCAGAAATTTGGATAGATTCTGATTGGCAAGCTCAAAGGAACCAAGCGTGAAATCAATTGCCCCGGACAACAGGACGCTGGGCATATGATTGGGAATATTCCGCAAAATCTGTTGTAACTTGTCACGCGCTTGCTTGTAGTTTCCCTGGCGGAAAGCGACCAGAGCCTCGTTGTATCTGACCAGCAAATTGTTGGGGTTAAGTTTGCGTGCCGCCTCGATTTCGGCGGCCGCTTTTCCCAGTTCACCACTTTTAAGATAAAGCGAAACCAGTCCAACCGCAGCGCGGATGTGCCCGCGATCCAGATGCTGCGCTTTCAGGAATGCGGTTTTTGCCGCTTGAGAGTTGTTTCGTATGAGTTCCAGCTCACCTAATTGAGCCCAGGTGTCCGCATCCTGGGCATCTATTTTCAAAGCGGCATCAAGTCGCGTCTTGGCTTCGTCATAGTTGTGATGAGCAATCGAGCATTTGGCTGATGCTCTGTATGCGGGAGCATAGGCGGCAAACACCTCCTGGGCATTCTGGAACAGGCTGCATCCTTCCTCCAGATGCCCCAGTCCGATTTGGGCCTCGCCCCGCTGACGAAGGATTCTGGCATGATTGAAAGGCGTGGTTTCTGGCTCGACCCGAATTTCATCTAAGGTTTTTTTGTATTCTTCCTGCAGCAATAACGCTTCCCCGAGAAGCGTCTTGATGGACTCCTTGCGCACGCCAAGATCCATGGCTTTTCTCAGCTCCTTTTCCGCTTCGGTGCCCATACTATTCTTGATATAGATTTCCCCCAGCATCCATCTGGCCTGCGGGTTATTAGGGTCTTTTTGGATGGCACTTTTGAGTTCGATGATGCTGGCTTTCAGGTCACCCTTAGCCTGAAAATCTTTGGCGCGTTCGATGAGTTCTTCGGGAGTGGCATTTGAAAGCTTGTCGCAGCCGGGCAGGATCGTGGAACTTAGCGCTGCAATGAGCAGGGCGGAAGCAATGGGACGGAGTTGCATGACTTGACCTATCTCGTTTGTAGGGTTTGCATGAGAGCCACAGCGGCAGATTTCTGACTGAAGTCCAGGCCGCTTTTTAGCAACCGATCTAACTCCTGACGGGCGCGAGCTTTATCCCCGCTCAGGGCAAGTGCGGCCGCGTAATGGTACTGGATGTCGCCCGCATCGGGCGCTTTGGACAGAGCCTGCTTCAACAATTTGATGCCCCGCTCCGCTTGCCCCTGCTGAACCAGGATCCAGCCCAGCGTATCCATTACGGCAGGATTGTCGGGTTTGAGTTTCAGCGCCTGTTCGGCAAATCCAAGCGCTCGGCTGTCCCCGGATTCAAAGAGAGACCACGCAAGATTATTCAGAACAAGCAGGTTGTTCGGGTTGCTCTGGTTCAGGATCAAATACTGTTCGGCGGCCGCTTTGTACTGGCCGCGCTGGATCAGGCTTTCGGCCAGTGCGGCGCGGATACTGGCGTCTTGCGGGTGGATGATGAGCCAGGCGGTGAGGCGTTTTTCACCTTCTGCGGCGCGTCCGGTGGCGTTGAAGACTTGCATCTGGCGAATCAGCAATGTGCTGGAGGGGCCGAGTTTGTGCGCCTGTTCGAAGGCGGTTAGCGCGGCAGGGTAATCCTTGCGGGCCAACGCAGCGTCGCCTTCGAGTGCGAAACCGGCCGGGCTGGCAGGCTTTTGCTGCTGCACCTGACGGGCGATTTTTTGCGCGTCGTCAAAGCGTGCGTCCTGGATATCGAGGTTGCCCAGCATCATTTGGGCGTCGAGAAAATCGGGCTGGATGCGCAGCACGTCTTGCAGGGTTTTGCGCGCGCTGACGGGGTCTTTTGCAACGACTTGCGCGGTGGCGAGTTTGACCAGTGCGATGGCATTTCCAGGTTGGCGTTCAACCAGTTTGCGGAAGCTGCCGATGGCATTGGCCGTATCCCCCAGCGCCAGTTGAGTGGTGCCGAGAAGGTCGAGTGCGGCGGGGTTGTCGGGTTGGGTGTTGACGGCTTCGCGCGCGGTGGAAAGCGCCTTGTTCTTGTCGCCTTTGGCGAGTTGGTAGCGCGCCAGCGCCATGCGTGGTTGCATGGCCTGAGGCTGCGCGCTTGCGGCTTTTTCCAGCCACTTCACATAGCTTTTTTCATCTTTCTCGCGCAAGCTCAAATCGGCCAGCGCCAGCATGGCGTTGAGGTTTTTGGGGTCGGCCTTGAGAATGTTCTCGAAGCGCTGGCGTGCGGCGGCGGGTTGTTTGGCCTGCAAATCGAGTTGTGCCAGGTTGGCCGCGGCGGGGAAGAAGGCGGGGTCGAGCTTGAGCGCCTGGCCGTAACTGTCGCGCGCGCGCGCCAAGTCCTGTTTGCCCAGATACGCAGCGCCACGATAGTTCCAGCTTAAGGGGGTGGCGGCTTGTTTCTTTTCCAGCGCGGCGATGCTGGCCAGCGCGGCGTCGAACTGCTTGTTTTTCAGTTGGCTCAGGATGATGAGGGTGTCGGCACGGCTGCCGCTGCCTTCCATCGCTGCGGCGGTTTGCAGGTCGGCCATGGCGCGACTGTCGCCCTGTACCAGGCGCGATAGCCCCAGCTCGGTGCGGATGGCGGCGCTGTCGGGGCTGAGCTTGGCGGCTTGCTCAAAATACGCGGAGGCTGCTGCAAAGTCTTTTTTGGCCAGGGCAATTTCGCCGGCGACGACCTGTATGCCCGCATCCTGTGGCGCGGTTTTCAGGGCGGGCGCAAGCGTGCGCGCAGCGTCGTCAACGCGGCCGAGCCTGAGCTGCGAGGCCGCGAGCAAACGCCGAGCATACAGATTGCCGGGCGCGGCTTTGACCACCTTGTTCAACTGCGTCTCGGCGGTTTGCACATTGCCCAGCGCATATTCGATTGCACCACCCAGCAACAGAGCAGGCATGAAATTGGGTGCAGCCTTGAGCACTCCGGCGAGTTGGTCGCGCGCGACCTCGATCTTTTTATCGCGGAACTCGATCTGCGCCTGGGTGTAGCGCGCGAGCAGATTGTTGGGCGCGGCTTTGAGGGCGGCGCTCACTTCGACGCGGGCGTCAGCGAGCCGGTTTTCTTCCAGCGCGATGGCCGCCAGCGCGAGACGGGCGTCAATGTTTTCAGCATCGGTCTTGAGCGCGGCGCGATACGCCTCGGCGGCCTGGGCGGGCTTGCGGGTGGCGCGCAGCAGATCGCCTTTCAGAAGCCAGCCGTCGCGGTTGGCCGGGTCGGCCTGCAAGGCCTGATCGATAGCGCGCATCGCTTGCTCAACGTCATTATCCGCCAGCGCCAGCCGCGCCAGGGCGAGCTGGACGCTGGGGTCGTTGGGCGCAAGCTTTTGCGCCTGCGTCAGATCTTCGCGTGCGGCATCCTTGCGACCCAGCGCCAGTTCAGCGGTGGCACGCGTGGTCAGCATGGCGGCGGCAGCGGGGGTTTCCCCGGTGGGCGCGGGCAGTTCGTCGAGTACGCGCTGAAACTCGCCCTGACGGATCAAGGCGCGTGCGAGCAGCGGGTTGATGGTGTCGGCAGCATAGCCCGCCTCGCGTGCCCGTTTCAGCTCTTTTTCGGCGGAGACTGCGTCGCCAGTTTGTAGATAAAGCGTGCCGAGCTGGTAGCGCGCTTCGGCATTTTTTTCGTCCGCCGCCACCGCGTTCTTGAGCTGGATGATGGCGGCCTTGGTGTCGCCCTTGGCGATGCTGGCTTTGGCCTGGCCAATCAGCGCATCGCTGCTTTCGCCGCCGCAGGCGGCCAGGCCGATGCTCAATAAACAGGCCAGCAGTAAGCGGTTTGGCCGGGTGGCGTGCTGATGCGGGAATAGATGCATGCGGGGTTACTCTTCGAGTTTAATGTCGTGGATTCGGCAACGATACGGAAGGGCGGCAGCCTTTCCCCAACTTTGTCGATGGTACGGTGAAGCATTCAAGCTTTTCAAGCAAATGCCCCTGGCAAAACAGCAAAATTGAAGTCGGTGGCGGTGTGCTGTGCGCCGTGCTTATTTCACCCCGATTTTCGCCATCAAACCATACAAGGTAGGGCGGGTGATGCCGAGCAGCTCGGCGGCCTGGGCGATGCTGCCGTCGCAACTGGCGAGCGCGCGCCTGACGGCCTGACGTTCGGCGTCTTCGCGCACCTGGCGCAGGTTGAGCGGTTGGGGCTCGGCGTGGCTATTGTTGTGATTGAGTCCGAGATCGGCGGCGGTGATCTGGCTGCCGTCGGCCATGATGGTGGCGCGCTTGATCATGTTTTCCATTTCACGCACGTTGCCGGGCCAGGCGTGGACTTCCAGCGCGCCCAATGCGTCGGCGGTGAAGCCGCGGAGGTGGCGGCCCAGTTCGCGCGCGTAGCGTTCGAGGAAAGCCTGCGCCAGCAGCACGGCATCGCCTGGACGGTCGCGCAGCGGCGGGATTTTTACGGTGATTTCGGACAGGCGGTAATACAGATCTTCGCGGAAACTGCCTTCTTTTATCATGCCGGCGAGGTCGCGGTGGGTGGCGCAGACCACGCGCACGTCGACCGGAATTTCACCGCGTCCGCCCAGACGTTCGATCACGCGCTCCTGCAGAAAACGCAGAAATTTGGCTTGCAGCGGCATCGGCAGGTCGCCGATTTCATCGAGAAACAGCGTGCCTTCGTTGGCGTATTCAATGCGGCCGACAGTCTGTTTGGCGGCGCCGGTGAATGCGCCTTTTTCGTAGCCGAACAGCTCGGATTCCAGCAGGGTATCGGGAATCGCCGCGCAGTTGATGGCGACAAAACGTTTGCCCGTTCGCGGCGACAGTTCGTGCACGCCGCGCGCCAGCACTTCCTTGCCGGTGCCGGATTCGCCGAGCAACAGCACGGTGACGTTGGCCGGGGCGATTTTTTCCACGGTGCGGCAGACTTTGAGCATCGATTCGCTGCTGGTGATCAGCCCCTGCAGCGCGGAGCCGCTTTGTTTGGCGGCGAGCAGGCGGTTTTCGATTTCCAGCGCGTGGACATGCAGCGCGCGCGCAATCATCAATGCCAGCACGTCGGGGTCGAAGGGCTTCTGGAAAAAATCATAGGCGCCGAGATGAATGGCTTTCACCGCATTGCTGCGGTCGAGGTTGCCGGTCACCACGATGACCTTGGTGGCGGGGGCGAGCGACAGAATTTGTTGCAGGGTCGCCAGACCTTCAGTGGCGCCGTCCACGTCGGGCGGCAGACCGAGGTCGAGCAACACCACCGGAGGTTCGTTGCGGCGTAGTTGGGCAATGGCGCTGTCGCGGTCGGCGGCCACCACCAGTTCGTAATCGGCGAGGCTCCATTTCAACTGCTTTTGCAGCCCGGGATCGTCTTCCACCAGCAGAATTTTTTGTTTGGCGTCGCTCATGCGGCGTCTCCTCCTAATTGATTGTCCAGCGGCAGGCTGAGGCGGAAATGGGCGCCGCTGCCTGGTGCGCTGGTGACTTCGATATCTCCGCCCAGGGCGCGCAGGGTTTCCCGGCACTCATAGGCGCCGATGCCCATGCCGGCGCCCTTGGTTGAATCAAACGGCTGAAATAGCCGGGTACGGATGAATTCATCGCTCATGCCGCTCCCCGTATCGATGATGTCAATGATGGCTAACCCCGATTCCTCAAATGCACGTAGTGTGACTTTCCCGGTCGGGAGTGTGGCCTCCAGCGCATTTTGCAGCAAATGACCGATGGCGCGGGTGAGACGTTCGCGTTCCGCACGCACGCGCAGACTTACTGGGGGCAAGTCTAGCGTGGGACGCAGCTTGAAGGCCTGTTTGCTGGCGGCGGCGTCGGCCAGAATATCCGCTAATGCGACCGACTGCGCCCGCGCTTCATCGCCGCCCCGGCGCAATTGCGCCAATACCTTGTTCATGCGGGTCACGGCGTTTTCAACGGTATCCAGCATGTCGGACTGAAACTCGGGGTTGTGCTTGTGTTTTTCGGCATTGGCCAGCAGCAGGGAAAGCTGGGCGATGAGATTTTTCAGGTCGTGGATGATAAAGGTCGTGGTGCGATTGAACGATTCGAACTGGCGCGCCACGATGAGCTGGTTGGAGGCGCGCATCTGCGCCAGGTGCGCGGCGGCTTGGCGCGCGGCAAGCTTGAGCAGGTCGCTGACTTCCCAGTTGAAGGGGATGTTGCCCAATGAATGTTTGAGCACGACAAAACCGAGCAGCTCCTCATGCAGCATCAGCGGCACCACCAGCCAGACGCCGCCAGTTTGCCGGATCCAGACGGGGGCATCGAGGTTGTCGTAGAGGTCGTGGCGGGTTTTCATTTCGTCGATATCCATCACCCACTGTTTGCGGGCGAGCCACTGGATAAAGGGCGAGTGCGCCGGCTCGGTGCCGTGGATGTCGGCCCAGTTCCAGTGGCTGGCACGCTGGTAGCTGGCGTCGCCTTCGCGCATCCACAGCGCGCCGCCGGGGCTTTCGATGAGCCGGGCCAGTGCCTCGACCGCCCGTTCGCATAATTGCTCGCCGGGCCGGCCCTCGGTGAGGGTGCGGGTGAAGTTGAGCCATTCTTCGCGGTAATCGTAACGGTAGCTGAAAAAATGCTTGGACAGGAATACCCGCAGACGGGCGCGCAGGGTGCCGGAAAACATCAGCAGCACCAGCAACATGGCGGCGGCGAAAATGAACACGGTTTGCACCACGTCGCCCCATTCGCCGCCGAACAGGCGCAGGTAATAACCGGCGCCCGCCATCATCAATAGATAAATTCCCGCTCCCAGCAGGCTGGTGGTGTGGAAGGCCATGCTGCGCGACAGTCCGACCGGCGCGGCCCATTCCGGATTGCGCGCGGCGGAGACCGCGATCAGCGGCGTCACCAGCGCCGCCACGTAGCCACGCGCCGCCCACACCTGGGCATCCATGGCGTTGAACAGCGCGGCGTTGGCGTACAGATAGAAATCGTACACAAACAGCCCGCCCAGGCCGAGGCAGAGAAACTTGATCGCCCAGCGGTCTTCCGGCCGGGTGCCGCGATACACCTGTTCGACCAGCACCAGACCCATGACGGTCAGCAACACCAGCCCCAGATTGCCGCCGGTCTGCATCGACTGGCCTGGCGCGATCCAGGGCGTCACGCTGGCGAGGAAAAGGCCGACGACCAGTACGCCGCCCGCCGCGCGGATGAGGCGCAGCGGGGCGGGCAAGCTTGCACCCGCTGGCAGGCGCAGTTGCAGGATATACAGCAGCAGGGCGAGCCAGACGCCATTGCGCGCGACTTCGGCGGCGAACCCCAATTGCGGCGGCAGCACGCCCCATGCGGTGAGCGCCGACAGCGCGCCCCAGACGGCGGAGAGGCCGGTGGCGAGCAGCAGCAAGCGTCCCTGCGGCCGCCGTTGCCAACTGGCGACGATGAGGCCGGACAAGCCCAGATAGGCCAGCGCCGCCAGTCCATAGCCGGCGGCGGCCAGTGTGAGCAGGGTGTTAGGCATGGTTGGTTGCGGGGCGGACGCGGTTTAACGTGAGCGTCGCGTCAGCGCACGCCCTTTCCCCACAGCACGACTTGCACGGTCTGGAACAGGATCATGAAATCGAGGAACAGGCTGTGGTTTTTGACGTAATAGAGGTCGTATTGCAGTTTGTGCATGGCGTCTTCGTCGGTGGCGCCGTAAGGGTAGCGTACTTGCGCCCAGCCGGTGATGCCGGGTTTGACGGTGTGGCGCACGCCGTAATAAGGGATTTTCTGCGTCAGATCCTGCACGAAATAGGGACGTTCCGGGCGCGGGCCGACAAAGCTCATGTCGCCGAAAAACACGTTGAAAATCTGCGGCAGTTCGTCGATGCGGGTGCGCCGGATGACGCGGCCAGTGAGCGTGACCCGGCTGTCGTTCTGGCCCGCCCAGCGGGGTTTTCCGTCTTTTTCGGCGTCGACGCCCATGCTGCGGAATTTGAGGATGGTGAAGTTGCGGCCGCCCTGGCCGACGCGTTCCTGACGATAGAGCACAGGACCGGGGCTTTCCAGTTTGATCAACAAGGCGGTCAGCGCCATGATCGGCAGCGAGACAACCAGCATGGCCGCGCTGATCAGCAGATCGAACATCCGCTTGAAGGTGTCGCGCACCATGCCCTGATGAAAACCTTCAGCCAGGATCAACCAACTGGCATTCATCGAGTCGAGTTGCAAATGGCCATTTTCACGCTCAAAAAAGTTGGATAACTCCAGGATGCGAATGCCACGCAGCTTGCATTTGAGCAGATCCTGCACCGGCATGCCGCCGCCGCGGCGGTCGCGCACGGCGATGATGATTTCGTTGATTTGCAGCCGTTGCGCCAGCTCGGGCAGCGGCTCCTGGGTGTCGAGAATACGGGCATAATCGACGAAATGATGACTGCCGCCCATCGGCAGATAGCCGACGATCTGGGTATTGCTGGCATGGCCGCGTTTGGCCAGGAGTGCCTCGATATGCGCCGCGCGGCTGCTGGTGCCGATGACCAGGGTGCGGGTTTTGAGCGCCCCCCCCCGCGCCCAGCGGATAAACAGCACGCGGCTCGCCAAAATGCCCGGCAGCGCCAAACCGAACGACAGCAGAAATGCGCCACGACCGACCAGCAGGGCGGGAAAGAAATAGAACAGCAAGCTCATGGTTACCAGGCCGAGCCCAAAACTCAGACCCAGGCGGTGCAGCAGCGCGCGTACGCCACCCCGCCACTCCAGGCTGTAGAGGCCGCTGGCAGTCATCAGCCCGAGCATCACAAAGGTGAAAGCCAGCGCCTTCGGCAGCAGCGGGGTGAGATCTTTGGGGATTCTGCTGGCGTCGAAAAAGCGCGCGCTGACGCCTGCGTAGACGGCGCCACCGAGTATCAAAGCCTCGATCATCACCAGCAGCAATAAATTCAGGGGCACGTAGTGCCGGAAAAATCGGATCACGGCCGTTTGCTCAAAATAGTCATATCGGGCAATTCAGCAGCTTCCATGCCAGCGGGATGCAATGAGAGCGGTCAAAGCAACGCCCGCACCTGGGCTAAACGCAGGCGGCGCGGGCTGCCATCGGCCTGCAGACGCTTCATGTTGCGCAACTCAGCAGCGGGGTAGACGATGAGATCGACCGGCGCGCGCGGGTCGTTAATGAGATAGCGGGGGTAGGCGCGATCAACGGCGTCGGCTACGCGATATTCGCCGGACTGATAGGGTGAGTCGAGACGCAGCAGCAGGAATTCAACATCCTTCTGGTCGTCGGTGAACAGTTGCAGGTTGATGTCGGCATGCGGCCCCGCAGTGCCATTGAGCACCGAACCGGTCAGGTGCGGGTCGAAGGCCGCCAGTTGCTCCATGTAGTCGATGGCGGTTTGCCGCATCCGCACCAGCAGCGCGCGCGTTTCGTCCGCTTGGTAGAGCGCCTGGTAGCTGCGCAGCGCCTCTTCGATCTGCTGATTATCGGGCAGGCTGCCGGACTCGGGCGCGCCCAGTTGGCGCGCTGCCTTGCGCTTGGCGCTGCCGTAATCGAGGCTGCCGTCTTCCGCCAGCAGGCGCGCCGCCGCATGGGCGATGTGCCGGCGCATGTCCAGATGTTTCATAGCGGCGTTCCGGGGAAGGCGGCCTCCGGCTCTGCCGGTGCGGCGGGGTCGACACCCGAGTCTGCCGCTGCCGCTTCGGGCGGCGGGAATTCCTGGTAAAAATGTTCCGCCATGCCGGGCGTCTTGTCGCTCAGGATGTCGCCCAGCAATTCGTCCACGATCGTTGCCGAGAGGCGGGCGCCGGTGGCCGGGTCAATTTTCATCGTCACAATCCCGGCTGGCATCGTCCAGCCTGTTTGCGGCACGCCACGGAGCGCCGGCCCCATGAAGTTGATCCAGATCGGCAGCGCCGATTGCGCGCCGGTTTCGCCGTGCCCCAGCGAACGCGGCTGGTCGTAACCCACCCAGGAGATGGCCACCAGTTCGGGGTTGTAGCCGGCGAACCAGGTGTCGCGCGCGTCGTTGGTGGTGCCGGTTTTGCCGGCCAGATCGCTGCGTCCCAGTTGGCCGGCGCGTGCGGCAGTGCCGTAACGCACCACGTCCTGCATCATCGAGGTTATCAGCCAGGCATTGCGCGGATCGATCACGCGCGGCGCGTTGCCGCCCACCTTCTGCGGACTGGCCTGCATCAGCAGGCGCCCGTCCTTGTCGGTCACCTTATCGATCAGATAGGGCTTGACGCTGAAACCGCCGTTGGCGAACACGCCGTAGGCCGCAGCCATCTGCAGCGGGGTGACGCTGCCGGCGCCCAGCGCCATGGTGAGATAGGGCGGGTGGCGCGCCGGGTCAAAGCCGAAGCGGCGGATGTAGGTGCGCGCGTAATACGGCCCGATCCCTTGCAGAATACGCACCGACACCAGGTTGAGCGATTTGGTCAACGCGACGCGCATCCGCACCGGGCCGCTGCTGCTGCCGTCGTAATTCTTCGGTTCCCAGGCAGTGCCGCCCGCCTCTTCGGCGGCCAGCGTCAGCGGTGTGTTGTCGATCATGGTCGCCGGGGTGTAGCCCTTTTCCAGCGCGGCCGAATAAATAAAAGGCTTGAAGCTCGACCCCGGCTGCCGCCAGGCCTGGGTGACGTGGTTGAACTTGTTGCGGCTGAAATCAAAGCCGCCGACCAGCGCGGTGATGGCGCCGTTTTGCGGGTTCAGCGCAACCAGCGCGGCCTCCACTTCGGGCAGTTGCGCCAGCCGCCATTTGCTGCCGGTCGCCTGCACCCGCACCACTGCGCCGGGGGTGAGTTGGCGTCCCTTTTTGCCCGCCACCCAGTTCGCCACCCATTGCAGGGAATTGCCGGCCACCTCGACCACCATGCCGTCCTGTAATTGTGCGCGAATCAACTGGGCGTTGGCGCTCACCACTACCGCCGGCTGCATGTCGCTGACCGGCGCGAAGTCTTCCAGCACATCGGCGATCGCCATTGCGCGTTCTGCCTGGCCGGCGGGCAGGCTGATCTGTTTTTCCGGGCCGCGATAGCCGTGGCGCTGGTCGTAATCGACAATGCCCTGCCACACTGCCTGGTTGGCTGCGGCCTGCTGGGCGCGGCGCAAGGTGGTGACGGCTTTGTAGCCCGAGCTGTAAATCGATTCGCCGTATTTTTCGAACAGCGCCTGGCGCACCATTTCAGCCGCGTAGTCGGCGGCCACGTCGGTCTGCTGGCGCGCCTGGCGGACCACCAGCTTCTGCGCGATGGCGGCCTGCCAGGTCGGCTGGTCGATGAACTTGAGCGTGTGCATACGTTTCAGCACATATTCCTGACGCGTCTTGGCGCGTGGAAAATTGACCACCGGGTTGTAACGCGACGGCGCTTTCGGCAGCCCCGCCAGCATGGCGAACTCGGCCAGCGACAGTTCGTGCATCGGCTTGCCGAAGTAAGTGCGCGCTGCGGCTTCAAAGCCGTAGGCGCGCTGACCGAGGTAAATCTGGTTGATGTACAGCTCGAGGATTTTGTCCTTCGACAGATTGTGCTCGATCTTCAGCGCCAGCATGACTTCGGACAGCTTGCGGGTGAACGTTTTTTCGTTCGACAGGAAAAAGTTGCGCGCCACCTGCATGGTGATGGTCGATGCGCCTTCCTTGACGCCACCCGACAACAGGTTCGATCCCGCTGCACGCAAGATGCCCAGCGTGTCCACCCCGCCGTGGCTGTAAAAGCGTTCGTCCTCGGCGGCGATGATCGCCTGTTTCATGTATTGCGGGACTTTGTCGATCGCGATGAAGGCGCGGCGCTCCTCGCCGAATTCGCCGATCAAGGCGCCGTCAGCCGTGTATACGCGTAGCGGCAGCTTGGGCTTGTAATCGGTCAGCGCTTCGAGCGGCGGCAGATTGGGATAAATCAGTGCCGCCGCCAGCCCGGCCAGCGCCGTGCCCACCACGCCGAGACTGATTACGAGAGCCAGTGCGTAATGCCACCATTTGGAAAACATCTGATTCCTTAAATTTGACGCCTAAAGTTTCCGACGATTATAGGCGTTAGTGGTGTTGGAAATTGGACACAGGTGTTCAACTCTTGCAGTGCGACGAGAAAAAAACTGTTAAAAACCGTGTGTTGTTGCTAGCATTTAAAAACAATAATAAGAAAAAGCGCCAACCCACAGAAGCGTAAAGGAAAACTCTTGCACCTGAATATGAATCTGGACTGGCTGTCAGCCAAGGGGCTACCCATCCTGGGTCTCGACATCAGCACGACCGCGATCAAACTGGTCGAGTTGTCTGATGCGGGCAAAGGAATGTTGCGGGTGGAACGCTATGTCATTGAGCCCTTGCCCAAGGATGCGGTGACGGATGGCAATATCGCCAACCTCGATCAGGTAGCCGATGCTTTGCGCACCGCCTGGAAAAATCTGGGTACGCGGGTCAAGAACGTTGCCCTGGCGTTGCCCTCCTCGGCGGTGATTACCAAAAAAATTCTGGCGCCCGCCAGCCTTAAAGGCATCGATCTGGAGAACCAGGTGGAGACCGAGGCCAATCAGGTCATTCCTTTTTCGCTGGATGAGGTGAACCTGGACTTTCAGGTGCTCGGCGCGTCGCCCGGCAGTCCGGACGATGTGCAGATTCTGCTCGCCGCCGCACGCAAGGAAAAGGTCGAGGATCGCGTGGCCGCAGTCGAGGCGGCGGGTCTCAAGGCGCTGATCATGGACGTTGAGTCCTTCGCCACCCAAACTGCGTATGAGCAGATTGCCCACCTGCTGCCCAGCAGCGGCGCCGGGCAGACCGTGGCGATTATCGATGTCGGCGCGCAAAACATGCACATCAATGTTCTGCACGACAACGATTCGGTTTATCTGCGCGAACATGGATTTGGCGGCAACCAGCTCAACAATGAAATTTCGCGCCGCTACGGCATGACCGGCGAGGAAGCCGAGAGCGCTAAGCGCAAGGGTACGCTGCCGGAAAGCTACGACATGGAAGTGTTGCAGCCCTACAGCGAAACCCTGGCGATGGAAATCGGCCGCGCGCTGCAACTGTTCACCACCTCAACCCAGTATCGCAAGGTCGATCAGATCCTGCTGGCCGGTGGCGGCGCCATGATTCCCGGTATCGACGATGTAGTGGCCCAGCGTACCGGCACGCCGACGATGGTCGTCAACCCGTTTGCCAACATGGCAGTGGGCTCCAAAATCCGGCCACAGGCGTTGACCGCCGATGCGCCGTCCCTGTTCGTCGCCTGTGGCCTCGCCATGCGCCGATTCGATTCAGCGGAGGCTTGACCCCTCATGATCCGCATTAACCTTCTCCCCCACCGTGAACTGGCGCGTGCTTCACGCCGCCGCCAGTTCAGTATTCTGCTTGGCATCGCTGTTGCAGCGGGCGTCGTGACTGTTGCTCTGGGGCATACCGTGATTGCTGCGCGGCAGTCGACGCAGGATGCGCGCAATGCTTTCCTGACCCAGGAAATCGCCAAACTCGACACCCAGATCGGCGAAATCAAGAAAATCCGTGAACAGACCCAGGCCTTGCTGGAGCGCAAGCAGGTTGTCGAAACCTTGCAATCCAACCGTACCGAAGTCGTTCACCTGTTCGATCAGATGATTCGCCTGCTGCCCGACGGGCTTTATCTCAAGTCGTTCAAGCAGGCAGGCGACATCGTGACCATCAGCGGCCTCACCCAGTCGAGCGCACGGGTGTCCACCCTGATGCGCACGCTGGATGATTCGCCCTGGTTTGAATCAGCCAACCTGGTCGAAATCAAGGCGGCCACCATCAACAATCTGCGCGCCAACGAGTTCGTATTGACGGTCAAGCAGACCCGCCAGCAGGCTGACGACACTCAAGACGCAAAAATTAAAGGGGGCAAAGCATGACCCTGGACGATATCAATAAACTCGACCTGAAAACGCTGGCCGACTGGCCGTTGCCGACCAAGCTGGCGGCGCTGGGTTTGCTGTGCGTGGCCCTCGTCGCGGCGGGCTGGTGGTTTGACTGGCGTGGCGGCATGGAAGCACTGGATGCCTCCATGCAAAAGGAAACCGAACTGCGCGGCGTGTTCACCACCAAAAAAAACCAGGCCATCAATCTGGAGGCCTATAAAAAGCAGTTGACCGACATTGAACAGGCTTTTGGCGCATTGTTGAAACAACTGCCGAACAAGCAGGAAATGGATGCGCTGATCACCGACGTTAACCAGGCCGGTCTGGGTCGTGGCCTGCAATTCGAGCTGTTCAAGCCGGAAGCTGAAACCGTGTCCGAGTTCTACGCCGAAACGCCGATTCGCGTCAAAGTCACCGGCGGTTATCACGATGTGGCCGCCTTTGTCAGCGACGTCTCGAAACTGTCGCGCATCGTGACCTTGCAGGACATAACGATGGAGCCGGCAAAAGATGGTGCGCTGAATATGGATGCCGTGGTCAAGACCTACCGCTATCTGGATGACGAAGAAGTCATTGCCAATAAAAAGCAAGCCAGCGATAAAGATAAACAAGCCAAGGAGCAAAAGAAATGAAGCGCCTGGCCAGTATTGTGATGCTGTTGGGTTTGAGCGGTTGCGGCGGCGGCAGCATGGACGACCTGCGAACCTTCGTCGCCGAAACCGGTAAGGACATGCAGGGCAAAATCGAGCCGCTGCCAGAGGTCAAGGTCTACGAGCCGTTCACGTATAACGCTTTCGACCTGCCCGACCCCTTCAAGCCGAGAAAACTCTCGACCGGCGGCGGCGGCGGGATGCAACCCGACCTGACGCGACCGAAAGAACCGCTGGAAGCCTTCTCGCTGGAGACGCTGAAAATGGTGGGCGTGCTGTCCAAGGCAGGCGTGATCCATGCGGTGATCAAAACGCCGGAAAACGCGATATACCACGTCAAAAAGGGCAACTACGTCGGCCAGAATTTCGGCCTCGTCACGCAGATCAGCGATAGCGAAGTGAGCCTGCGTGAAATTGTCCAGGATAGTGCCGGAGATTGGTCCGAGCGCACCAGCACCCTGATTTTGCAAGAATGATTCGCACCCTAAAGGGTACAAGTAACACTGAAATTTCAAAGAGGCTGACATGAACGCATTGCCGAAACTTGCCCAGAAAATGACCCGCCATCTGTTCGGGATTGCCCTATTCGCCGGCTTGGTGTTGCCGCTCGCGGTGCGCGCCGCCGACGTGCCGCCCACCAGCAACGCGGTACAAAGTGTCGAGACCACCACCCTGCCTGGCGGCAAGGTGGTGGTGCGCGTCATCCTGAAGAATGCGCTAACCGCGACTCCGGCGGGTTTTAGCGTCGGCAACCCGCCGCGCATTGCCCTTGACCTGCCCGACACCGGCAACGCCATGGGACGCAATACGGTGGAAGCCAATCTCGGACCGCTGTCGAGCGTGAACGTGGTGCAGGCAGGCACGCGTACCCGCCTGGTGCTGAACCTGAATAAATCAGTGGGTTACGACGCCACCATCGATGGCAAGTCGCTGCTGGTTGCCCTGGGCGACACTGGCGCTGGCGCTGCGCCGGTGAATGCCAGCCCGCGCTTTTCCGAGGCAGCGCCTGGCGCGGCAGCGCACAGTATCCGCGATGTCGATTTCCGGCGCGGCGCGGCGGGTGAAGCCCGGATCGTGACTACGCTGTCCGATGCGCAGGCGGGCATCAATATTCGCCAGCAGTCCAACGGCGTGATCGTCGATTTCGTCGGCACCGAATTGCCCAAATCGCTACAGCGTCGCCTGGATGTGGCCGATTACGGCACGCCGGTACAGACCATCGAAACCTACAAACTGGGCGACAACACGCGCATGGTGATCGAGCCCAAAGGCGGCTGGGAATACTCCGCCTATCAGACCGACAACAACTTTATCGTTGAAGTCAAAAAGAGCGACGACGCCCAGAAAAAAACTGCTGACGGCAAGGTGAAGTACACCGGCGAAAAGCTTTCGCTCAACTTCCAGAATGTTGAAGTGCGCTCGGTATTGCAGGTTATCGCCGACTTCACCGGTCTGAACATCATCGCCAGCGACACCGTGACCGGCAACCTCACCCTGCGCCTGAAAGACGTGCCCTGGGACCAGGCGCTCGAACTCATCATGCAGACCAAGGGCCTGGACAAGCGCCAGAACGGCAACGTGATCTGGATTGCGCCCAAGGACGAGCTGCTGACCAAGGAAAAACTCGAGTACGAAGCCCGGTCAGCGGTGGCCGATCTGGAGCCCCTGTCCACCGAATACATCCAGCTCAACTACATGCGGGCGGATGAAGCGCAAACCATGCTGTACGGTTTTGCCATGGGCGCTTTCCTCAACTCTGCCGGCGGCGCAGTCAACTGCTCGGCGCAGGCGCAGGGGCTGGGCGGCGGCGCGGTGGCGCAGGCTTCGCAGCAGGGCGAGGGCAAGAGCGACCAGAAAATACTGACCAAGCGCGGTCGCGCCACCTATGAACTGAAAACCAACACGCTGATCATTACTGACACCCCGAAGAAGATTCAGGAAGTGCGCGAACTGCTCGCACGTCTGGATGTGCCCGCGCGTCAGGTCATGATCGAAGCGCGGGTGGTGGTGGCAACCGATGGCTGGAGCCGTGATCTGGGTACCCGCCTGAGTTTCGCGGTTGGGGGAGCCAATGCCAGTAAAGCGAGTGGCAGTGGTCAATTTCCACCCTTTGTCGCCCCTAACCTGCTGGTGAGCCTGCTGGATCCCGCCAACGGCAACATGCTGGATCTGGAATTGCGGGCGCTGGAAGAGGAAAACCGCGGCAAGGTGATTTCCAATCCGCGTGTGATGACCACCAACCAGAAGCCGGCGGTGATCCTCAATGGTACGCAGATTCCCTACATCACCCCGGGGACGGCCAACAACCCCGCAACCGTCACCTTCAAGGATGCTTTCCTGTGCTTGCTGGTCGATCCGCAGATACTCAACAACGATTCGATCATCCTGACGGTCGAGGTGCAGAAGGACTCGGTGCGCAATATTTCGCTGGTGCTGCAAGACAATCCCGCCATCGACACCAAGCGGGTCAAGACCCAGGTGCGGGTGAATAACGGCGAAACCCTGGTATTGGGCGGCATTTTTGACGGCGATGAGACTTCGACCGTGAGCAAGGTGCCGTTTCTGGGCGATATCCCCGGGCTGGGCTATCTGTTCAAGACCACGAAAAAGGCGAATAGCAAAACCGAGCTGATCATCTTCCTCACTCCGCGCATTATCGACGAGCGTCTGTCGCTACGCTGATTGGCGCACTCATCCGAAGCGCGGGTCTGTCCCGCGCTTTTTTTCGGCCTGATTTCTTCCGCCCTCTCCTTGCTTGCGCCGCCGTCTATGGGCTGCCGTCAATTAGAATGACGCCATGAGCAAGCAAGACAATCTTTACCTCGTCGGCCTGATGGGGGCTGGCAAGACCACGGTGGGGCGGCTGCTGGCCAAGCACTACGGCTGCGCCTTTTATGACTCTGATCACGAAATCGAGGCGCACACCGGCGTCAAGATTCCGGTCATTTTCGAGATCGAGGGCGAGGCGGGCTTTCGCAAACGCGAGGCCGCGGCGATTGCCGAGCTGACCGCTTTGCAGGGCGTGGTGCTGGCCACCGGCGGCGGTGCGGTGCTGTCGCCTGTTAACCGCGACAATTTACAGAAAAACGGGGTGGTGATTTATTTGCGCGGCACCCCCGAGCATTTGCATGAGCGCACCCGGCACGACCGTAATCGCCCGCTGCTGCAAACCGGGAACCCGCTGGCCAGATTGCGGGAACTGTACGCACAGCGCGACCCGCTGTATCGCGAAGTGGCCGACATCGTGATGGATACCGGGCGACAAAGCGTGGCGGGCATGACCCGCGTGCTGGTGGGGGAAATTGATTTGTTCTTGACCAGCTTGCCCAAGCCTGAGGCTGACGCCGAAACGAACTGAAGGCTTCAATCGAATAATGCGCGCCACCACTGCGTGATGCGACCCCACGCTGAATGCCCAGTATCGGTCGTTGCGATCTGGGTGTGGATGACACTGCGCCCCGTCGTGGTTTCCAGCACCAGGTCTGTTCGATTCGGCGTAAACCACCAGCGGCGGTTGCCTGCTGCGCTGACAATTTCTACCCCATATTCATTGCCGCGTTCGATTTTACGAATCTGCGGCGCTGTGGCGGAAAGTGCAGTTCGCGGAACCAGCGCCACCAGAAATTCATCTTCGCGTTGCAGCGTAGGCGGGGAGACTTCCATGCGCCAGTTGCCGGGTTCGGTCGGCTGGCCTTTCTTTGCGATGGCGGCGGCGAGCGTGCCGTTTTCATCGTAGTTTTTGCCGTCCACCCAGAATTCGAATCCTGCGCCGCCCACCTTGTTGAGCTGCGCATTCTCTGGCAGCAGCACATGCGCGGTGAGTTGGCTGCCAGACTGCTTGCGCGCCGGGTTGGGCGGCAGGCTGACGCTGAACTGGTTGCCCTGAATGCTGGGCTGGCCGGTGGTGTGGAGCAGCCAGCGTTTCTGGAATTCGGCGCGGCTGGCGGTGACCAGATCGCGCACGATAATGACGTCGGCGGCGCGGTCGTAAATGAAGGTGCGCCACAGCCGCTCGACCCGGCGCGTGCGATGCGAAAACTCGCCCGCGCCCGACTGGTCGTTGGTGTAGGCAGGGGTGACGTCCGCGATGGCTACCACGCTGTCCGCTGTCGCGACATAGCGTTCGATTTTGCCGGTGTGGTAGAGGTTGCGCTGTTCCTGCCAGTCGGTTACGTCGATCGGTGCGGAAGACAATCCCCAGCCGGAACCGACACGGCGCTGGCCGCCGTCGTTGGCGATGGCGCGCACGGTTTTGCCGTCGGCTTGCGCGGTGTCTTCAGGGTCGGTAACAGTTACCAGGTTGTGCGCGATGCTCTGGTAGGCGTAGTTCATGTGGTGGTCGGAGCCGTAGCGGGGGCCGTAGAAACCGCTGTCGAGCGCCAAGCCGCCGCCTTTGTACAGCGTGAACGCGCCCTGATCGAGATGCGAGTGCGACCAGAAATTGTCGCCCGCCCGGAAACTCACATAGGTGGCGTCCGCCGACCAGTCGCTGCGCGCCACCACCAGGCCGATACCGTCAAAATGGTGGGCAAGCGGCAGCGCCGCGCGCGCGCGCGGGTCGAGCAGGCTGGCGTCGGACAGCGGCCCCCACGGCCAGGCGGTGGGAATCGGTGCGCGTCCGGGGGGGCGCAGGTTGTAAGCAGCGGCGTGACGGTATTCGAGCGCCAGTGGGATGAGATCGGGCACGTTACGGTCGAAGAATCCGGCGTCGCCCCAGCGCGCATCGGTATCGTCGGGCTGTTTGCGGTAGATCATGAAATCGAGAAAGCCGCGTAGCCCCGGCTCGGTCTTGAACAGGTCTTCGCCGGTAGCGGCGCGCCACATCGCGGGCACTTGATACACCGCCTGGCCGATGCCGATGCCGACATATTCGCCGCCTTCGTGCCATCCGCCGTTTTTGCCCATCACCTGACGCCAGGCCGGCAGCACGCGGTGTTTCCACAAATCATAGGTGAAGCGCATGTTGAGTTCGCCGCGCGGGTCGTCGCCATACAAGGCGAGGTTAGCCGCGATCAGCGACTGGAACGGGCTGTTGTAGAGGAAAACGTTGTACGGAGACAGACGGTCGTGACGAATAAAATTGACCAGGTACTCCACGCCCTCGGCGAGTTTGTCGCGCAGGCTGGCGCGCTGTTCTTCGCTCCATTGTTCATACAGCCAGTCGTAGGCCAGCGCGACTGCTTTGGCTTGTTCGCCGCGATAGGAGTAAGGCGTTTGCAGCAGCCGCTGATGCAGCAGCGTCAGATTCTGGCTGCCGGGTTCGATGCGGGCGAGCACGGTCACGGCATACGGATCCCCCTCGCCGTTGCGCGCGAGACTGCGCATCTGTTTGAGCCAGCCGGGGTTTTCCCGTTGCAGGCGGGAAATATCGGTCGCGCTGGGGTGCGGCAAATGCGGATGGCTTTGCCTGAATCCAGGCAGCGTAATCGGCGCCAAGCTTTCCGGCGCGGGCAACACGGCGCGACCGCGATCATCGGTGTCGATGCGGACGCTGCTGCCGACCGTCCAGCCGACCACGCCGAGCGACAACATGCCCGCAGCCAACGCGGGCGCTGCCCAGCGCGCAGTGCGCGACAGGCTTGCAGGTTCGGCCACGATCACGCGACCGCGCGTATCTGTGAGCAGCCAGGGCAGCGTCCAGCCCAGCACCGCCAGCAGCACGTCGGTGATGTCGGCAAAGCGGCCGGGGATGGATTGCTGCATCCATTCCAGCGCAAACGCCAGCAGCGCCACCGCCACACTGCCGCCCAGCCAAACCGGATGCCGCCAGCGCCACGGCGTGATCCAGCGCGCCGCCAGCGCCAGCGCGATGAACGGCCATAGCGTTTCCATGATGTCGCTGATTCCCGCCAGCGTGCCCACCTGTCCCTGAAACGGCACCCAGTTGATTTGATATTTTGTCGCCGTTTCACCCGGTGCGAATTGCGCGAGCGCATAGGCTGTCAGCAGCGCCGTCGCTGCGCCGCCTACCCGAGCCATAGGCGCGCGCGGCCAGACGCTCAGACATGCGATCGCCAGCACCCAGCCAGCCAGCGCTTCGAGCGTCAATTGCCGTCCCACCACCGGAATTTTCAGCAGCAAAATACCCAGCGTGAATAGCAGAAAAATCCGGGCAATCGGCCGCAACGCCGCCATATGCGCGATCAGACCCAGCGCCAGAATAGACAAGCCGTCGCTTACGGCATCGAGCGGGCGAAACGTGTCGAGATGGCGCAGAGTGTTGCCGAGCGGTTTGATGCCGCTTTTCAGATTGCCCCAGTCGAGCGATGGCACAAAGGGCGCGGCCTGCGTCAGCGCCCACAGGCCGAGCACGATCAGCGCCAGATTGCCCAACGCGCCAGGCGCAAACCAGTCGCGCCGCAGTGTGAGCAGCACGCGCCCGGTGGGCAGGCGCGGATCGAACGCCGCAGCGATGAGAGCACCCAGCACCGTGCCCGCCGAGTTGGTCGCCCAATCGAGGCGCGACGGCACCCGGCTGGGCAAAGCGGATTGCAGCATTTCCAGCACGAAGCTCAAGCCGCAGCCGAACAGGCACGCCACGACCACCGCCGCGACCATGCCGATGCGGGGGCGCAGCCATAGCGTGAAAAACAGCCCGAGCGGCACATAGGCCAGTACGTTGATCATGAGGTCGGCGCGCGATGACTGGGGCGGCCAGGGCTGCGTGATAGGATTCGACCAGCCGAAAATCGGCGGCGACCATTCGGCCAGCGGAAACAGCGTGCCGTACACCACCAGCGCGCAGTATGTCAGCCCGATCCACAGCATGGACTGAGCGTGAGATGCGGTTCCGGAATGGGGAGCGCGGGAGGTGTGGCGGCGCGACATGCAGGAATATTAACCCGGACAAAAGCATTTCCATGACGCAACGAATCATTGACGTTTTCAACGGCGATGCCGACGGTATTTGCGCGCTGCATCAATTGCGCCTGGATGCCCCGGCCGACTCCGAACTGATCACCGGCCCCAAACGCGATATCAGCCTGTTAAAGCGTGTCAGGGCGCAGGCGGGAGACCGCATCACCGTGCTCGACATTGCGCTATCCAAAAACCGCGACGCGCTCGACACGCTGCTCGACGCGGGCGCACACATTCGCTATTTCGACCATCACCAACCGGGCGAGATTCCGGCGCACCCGAATTTCGAACCGCATATCGACACCGATGCCAACGTCTGCACCAGCCTGCTGGTGAACCATTATTTGCAGGGCAGACAACTGGCGTGGGCGGTGACCGCTGCGTTCGGCGACAATCTCGCCGATGCTGCGCGGCAGGCGGCGATGCCTCTGAATCTGTCTGCCGACCCATTGGCGCAATTGCAGTCGCTCGGCGAATGCCTCAATTACAACGGCTACGGTGAAACGCTGGCCGACCTGTTTTTCGACCCCGCCGAGTTGTATCGCCAGGTGCGCCCGTTTGCCAACCCGTTCGCCTTCATCGCCGAGTCGCCCGCTTATCAAACGCTGAAAACCGGCTACCACGACGACATGGCGCGCGCCGTCGCGGTGCCCGCAGCGGACGCGCGCCCCAGCGGACGCGTCTTTTTGCTGCCGGCCGAAAAATGGGCGCGACGGATTTCCGGCGTGTTCGGCAACCAGTTGGCGGTCGAATCGCCCGCGCAGGCGCACGCCGTGCTCACTGCCAAACCGGACGGCGGCTTTGTGGTGAGCGTGCGCGCGCCGCTCGCCAACAAGTCCGGTGCGGATACGCTGTGTAGCCAGTTCGAGTCCGGCGGCGGGCGTAAAGGCGCGGCGGGCATCAACCATTTGCCCGCAGCCGAACTTGGCCGGTTTATTGCTACTTTCTTCCAGATTTACAGATGAAGCGAATCGACATGGATCAACTTATCTCGCCCTATGGCGGCACCCTCGTCAACCTGATCGACCCCGCGAAGGTCGAGGCGCTCAAGCTGGAAGCGCTCGGCCTGCCCTCGCTCGATCTCGACTGGCGCCAGCAATGCGAACTTGAAATGCTGATGACCGGCGCCTATTCGCCGCTTGCCGGGTTCATGACCCGCGCGCAATGTGCGCGGGTCGAAGCCGATCGGCAACTGGACGATGGCAGCTTCTGGCCGTTGCCGGTCACGCTCGCCAGCAAGCAAAAAGCCGCCGCCGAACTGAAACCGGGCGACCGCGTGGCCCTGCGCGATGGCGAAGGTTTCATGCTCGCCATGCTGACGGTCAGCGAAGGGTGGGACGCGGCGGGCGCCTGGCATTTGGGCGGCGCGATCGAAGGCGTGGCGTTGCCGCCGCACCCTGATTTTTCGGGTCTGCGCGCCACCCCGGCCGAGCTGCGCGCGCTGTTTGCCCGCCGTGGCTGGCGGCGGGTGGTGGCCTGGCAGGCGCGCCAGCCGATGCATCGTGCGCAATACGAGTTTTGCCTGAAAACCGCGATCGCCAGCGAAGCCAACCTGCTGTTGCATCCGCAGGCGGGCGGCGACATTACCGAGGCTCCCACGTACTTTGGCCTGGTGCGCAGTTTCATCACCATCCGCGAGCGCTTTCCTGCGGCGTCCACCCAGTTGTCGCTGTTGCCCGCGCCGCCGCGTGAATCCAGCGCCCTTGCCTTGTTGCTGCGCGCCATTGTCGCGCGCAATTACGGTTGTGGGCTGCTGATCGCCGGTGGCGAGCACCAGCCCGATGGCGACAGCCGCCGGGGCGAAGACCTCGCCCAGCCTGCGGGCGATGGGCCGGTGGCCGCGCTGGCAGAGGCGATCGGAGTCAAGCTGATTGCCTATCCGCGCATGGTGTATGTGGAAGACCGCGCCGAGCACCTGCCCGCAGCCGAAGTCCCGGCAGGCGCGCGCACGCTTACGCTGTCCGGCGAGGAATTCCAGCGCCGGATGCAGGCCGGGCTGAAAATCCCCGACTGGTACAGCTTTCCCGAAGTGCTGAGTGAGCTGCACCGGCAAAATCCGCCGCGCGAACGGCAAGGCTTCACCGTGTTTTTCACCGGCTTGTCCGGATCCGGCAAGTCCACCCTGGCGCGCGCCCTGGCCGCGCGCCTGATGGAAATGGGCGGGCGCTCGGTGACGCTGCTAGACGGCGACATCGTGCGCCGTAACCTGTCATCCGAACTGGGGTTTACCAAGGCGCACCGCGACATCAACGTGCGGCGTATCGGTTTTGTGGCGTCCGAGATCACCAAGAATCGCGGCATCGCCATCTGCGCACCGATCGGGCCTTACCAACAGACCCGTCGTGACGTACGCGGCATGATCGAAGCGGTCGGCGGCTTTGTCGAAATCTACGTCTCCACCCCGATCGAAACCTGCGAATCGCGCGACCGCAAAGGCCTCTACGCCAAGGCGCGGGCAGGATTGATCCCGGAGTTCACCGGCGTCTCTGATCCTTACGAAGTGCCCGAAACTCCCGAACTGTCGATCGACACCACGGGTCTGGGCATCGACGAAGCGGTGCAGCGCATTTTGCTCAAGCTGGAACATGAGGGGTATTTACGCTGACCTGAAAAACGGGTGAAAAAAAGCCGACGCATTGCGCCGGCTTTTTTTGGTGCGATGAAACAATCAGGCCGTCTTGCGCTGGCGCATCGCGCCCAGGCCAGCGAGACCGATGCCCGGCAAGGCAAGGATAACGAAACCGATGAGCATGGCGGAGCGGGTCGAGTTCAGTAACGATAAGTGTAAATGAGGCCGGAGCCCCAGTCCGGACTGGCATCGCTGAAGCCGCCCACGACGTATAGATTGAGCCGGTTGTCGGCGTTCAAATGCATATTCAGATAGAGCATGGCTTCGCTGGTGGGGCTGCCGGTGGCAGTGACTGCCTGCTGCCAGTCGTAATTGCCGCCGAACGACAGGCTGGGTGTGATGCGGACATCGGCGCCGACCGAACCTAGCCAGACATTACGGTACTGGATGCCGTCAGGGGAGCCTTTCCATTTATATCCCAGATCCAGAAAAGGCGTCCAGTTGTCGATGGGTTTGAACAACCCGATCTGCAGGGAATAGTCGTTCTTGCCGGTGCCCAGCGATTTTGCTTCGCTGGCGGTGCCGAATTTGATTTTTCCGCTGAGGTCGAGCCCCGTCCAGTGGGTGCGCTCATCCAGCAGGGTATAGGTGACGCGGGCGGAAATGTCGCCCATGCCCTCGGTGGTCGTTATGCGACCCGGCTGGCTGATCGGGTCGCCTTCAGGGGTGACGCTGCCATTGCCCTGAACGCGCAGCCAGGCGGTTGACAGACGCAAGTTCCAGTCGTCGATGCGGTATTTCAGGCTCAGCGGCAATGCCCATGTTTCGGTCTTGGTCGGGCTGCCGTAGTTGCCGGACGAGTAATCGATTCCCGTGTTGACGCTGAATTTGCCGTCGGCAGCCTGGGCTGAAGAAGCAGACATGACACATAGCGTGCATAGCAAGGCAATAACGCGCATAACGGTCTTCCAGTTGGGTGGTTGTGATTTTAGAGGAGGAATTGCGGCGGGTGCGCAGCGCCAACTGCCGACTCAGGCACGCGACTGCGGCTCCCGCCGCAAACCCATGCCTGGGCATCGGCAACCTCAATCGCCGTGCTCGGGAGGCTCCGGGCGTTCAACGCGCTCGGGCTTCTCGATTTTTTCCGGACGTTCGATTTTCTCGACTCGTTCAATTTTTTCCGGCCTGTCCAATTTTTCCGGGCGTTCAATTTTCTCAGGACGCTCGACTTTCTCGACCTTTTCAATCTTTTCCGTCCGCTCAATTCTCTCGGGCCTTTCGATGGTCTCCGGGCGCTCGACTTTTTCAGGACGTTCAATCTTTTCCGGACGTTCAACGCGCTCGGGCTTCTCGATTTTCTCGACTCGTTCAATCTTTTCCGGTCTTTCCAGTTTCTCCGGGCGCTCGATTTTCTCGGGACGCTCGATGCTCTCCGGACGCTCTGTTTTCTCAATCCGCTCAAATTGTTCCGCTGCTTCCGGTTTTTCAGTCCGGCTCGGGTGTTCCTGCGACTCGATCTTTTCCGGAGGCTCGGCTGCCTGATTGGGATGCTCGACATCCGTGTCCGAACGGTGTTCCTGTTCTGGCGTGGATGCTTTCTCGTCGTGGCCCGCGCGCCGGGCGGCGTTCTCTTCTCGCGGTGAAGGCTTGTCCAGATGGATTCCCGGGCGGATCTGGACATCCACCTCGCGCGCGCGGAACTGCCGCCCTTCGCGCACGGCATCGATGATGGCCCATCCGCCCGCGCGGGGCGGCGCTTGCTTGATCCGGGTGTCGGCGTCGATCAGGAAGCGTTGGCCGCCGATGCTGAGCCCCGACTTGTCGGCGTGACGAATCGCCCCCTGAATGACGACGCGATCGACCGGCAGGGCGCGCTCCTCCCGTGCAACCCGGGTGATATGCAGCCGCCCTTGCGCAAAGCGGCCTTCGGCGCGAACGGTGTCGCCGGGTTCGAGCTTGGGTAAACGTCCTTCCAGGATGACGCCGTCAACGCTCAACTCGCCCTCGGCATTGCGTGTTACTTCGCCGGTGAGGCTGTCGGGCGTGTCATTCGGCACCACGTCCAGGCGGGTGGCGACCGCATGGCCGCGCGCACCGGCAAACCCGCTCACCGCGACCTTGACGCCAGGCGCGAGCCCGGCAGGCAACACCGCATCGGGGCCGAGGCTGATGGTGCGCCCCTGTGCATGCAGTCCACCCGGATCGATCCCCTGGATCGTGGCGATCAGCAGATGCCGAACTTGTACGCCTTGCACCGTGAGTTGATCGCCGCGTCCCCTGGCCAGTGCCTGCACCACTTGGCCCACCGCCAGATCCTTGGGCGTGGCGGCTTGACCGAGGAGGGTGACAGGCGTGGCTGGGGAATAATGCAATTCCAGCCCGTTCACGCAAATGCTGGCGAATCCGGTGATCACCCCTTCGACTTCAACCATCAGCCCGGTGCCGCCGCTGCCGCTGCCATCGCCGTCGGATTGCGTGCTGGGCGCAAGGCCAGTGCCGCCCTGTCCGGTGCCGTCTCCCTCTGCGGGGCGCAGGCCGGCGCCCCCTTGTCCGCTGCCGTCACGCTGCGTAGGCGTACCGCCGGTCGTGCAGGGATTGGCGGCATACAGGGTCGGCATGAGCGCCCACGCCAGCAAGCCCAGCAAGACCTGGCGCCAGCGTGTCATGGTCTTGCGCCAGCTTCTTCCTGCTCGTTGGCCTGGTTGAAATATTGGCCATAGGTCACCCGGTGGCGGGCATCCGCTTCCTGGTGATCGCGCTCCTGCAATTCCATCGCTTTCTGGCTGAACGCCTGCATCACCTGGCTCGACAACTGGCGGGCATAGGCCGACAAAATCAGCGTCGAATCCTTGCTCAGGCGATCGTAATACACGCTGCGTTCGAGCAGGGGCGGCGCCTCGGGATGGGTCAGGTTGTGCGCGCAGGCGTCGAGGTGGTCGTGGACGTTCTTGCCCAGATAAAACAGCTTTTCGTCCAGTCCATGGCTGGGCACAAACGCATCGGTCACCAGGATGACGCGATCGAGATTGTCGATCTGCGCGACCCCCAGCCGCAGCCACTCATCCAGCACCACGCGCGGCCGGATGTCCTTGCTGACCGAGCGCACCAGCGATTCGAAACTCATCAGGCCGCCCGCGCTGGCGAGCCGATGCAAGGGGAGCGGGCGGCCTTTGTTGTCCAGATATTCGGCGTGCGCCGTCCAGCGCGCCACGATTTGCGCGCCGAGCGATACCGACATCGGCGGCCCCTCGTTGCCGCTGACGATTTCATTGCGCAGCCGCTTCACGTCCAGCCGGTGGATGCCGGTGAGCAGGCTGACCCGGCTATCGGTCTGGATTTTGCCCTCGACCGGCATCGTGGTTGCGACTTCCACGTAAGTCTGCTTGAGCAGATTGGTGAGCGCGGGGTACTGCACACTGTAATGCAGCAGCAGCTTGACCAGCGGGCGCAGCAGGCGTCGCACCGCCGCCGTCAGCGAACGGGGCGGCGTGGCAAGAGCGTGGGCGATCCCCGGTTCCGGCATGGCTATCTAATGAATCCTAATGAATCGAATAAAGGGGGGTGAATAATGGGTTGCGCCCATCGGTGTGATAATTTACCACGTAATAGAGCCTTGCGTGCAGGCGCCTATTCGGCCCCATGTCTGGTTTCAAACTGGATGCCGACTTTTTTAAGCAGGTCGATCGGCAGCACGCCACGCCGCCCGCAGAAATAATCACCGCGTCATTCGGCAGGGGCGCTTGCCCGGATTCCGGTTCCAGCAGTGCTTCGCCGAGACCGATTCGGAGCAGGCGCCTCACGCACGGCTGCCGTCCGTGAGCGGGTGGTGTGGCAAGGACGTGGGCGATACCTGATTCAAGCATGACAATTCGTGTCAATAAAATACACGTATATATGGGTAAATTTAATATCAACTATATATAAAGCGTTAAATTTAATTGTTTTCATATTGACGTGTAAATAAATAACACGTATTGTGATTCCTCCCTCAATTTTTAAGGAGTTGGCTCATGACACGGGTTTACAAAATGACCGCACTGCTGGCGGCAGCGGGTTTATCCCTGGCGCCTGCATTGTGGGCTGATGATGACAGCACCAGCAGCAGTACCAGCACGACGCCCTATACCAGCGGCGCCGCCACCCTCAACCACCCCGGCCGCTTGCTGGCGTCCAACTGCTTCCAGTGCCACGGCACCAATGGTCACGGCATGGAAAGCCTGGCGGGGAAATCGGCCAACTCGATTGCGGAAGAGCTGAACGAGATGCGCCTGAAACCGGCGGGCGACGAGATGATGCACGTGCATGCCCGGGGCTACACCGCAGCACAGGTCAACCTGATCGCCGATTATTTATCCAAGCAGCAGCCCTGACAGACTGCTCCAGCCGAAAGGACAAGACATGAACATGCAACAACGCAGAAACTTTCTTAAAACGCTGGGCGTGGGCAGCGCAGGATTGCTGTTGCCGCAACTGGCGCGCGCGGCCTATCCGCCCGAGGGCGTCCCTGTGCCGACTGGCGCTTATGGTCACGTGGTGGTGGTGGGCGGCGGCATGGGCGGCGCGGCGGTGGCCAAATACCTGCGGCTGTGGGGCGGCAGCGGGGTGAAAGTGACGCTGATCGAGAAAAACCCCAGCTACATTTCCAACATCCTCAGCAACAGCGTGCTGTATGGCAAAAAAACGCTACAGCAGCTTACTTTCACTTACGCCAACCTGGCCAAAAACTACGGCATCACTGTTGTACGCGGCGAGGTGACGAATATCGACCCGATTACCCAACAGGTGGTGCTGTCGACCGGCGCCAAGCTGGCTTACGACCGTCTGGTGCTGTCTCCCGGTATCCAGTTTGACGTGATTCCCGGACTGGAAACCGCGTCCGCCCAGGCCGCTGTTCCCCACGCCTGGCAGGCCGGCGCACAGACCACCAAGCTGCGCGACCAGATCAAGGCCATGCCTGCGGGCGGACTGTTCGTGCTGACCATCCCCGCTGCGCCTTACCGCTGTCCGCCCGGCCCGTATGAACGCGCCTGCGTGGTAGCCGATTATCTGAAGGCCTACAAGCCGGGCAGCAAGGTAATGGTGCTGGATGCCAACGCGGCCATCACCGCCGAGAAGAACAACTTCACCAAGGCTTTCAGCACCATCCATGCCGGGGTGATCGACTACCGGCCAGCTTCCACCGTGCTCAGCATCGACGCCACCAACCGCATCCTCGATACCAATTGGGGGTTGATCAAGGCCAACGTCATCAATGCGATTCCGTCGCAGCGCGCAGGCAAGATCGTCACCAATACCGGCCTCAATAACGCCACCAACGGCCGCTTCGCCGGGGTGAACGTATTGAGTTACGAGTCGACCGTGAGCGGCGCGGCGGGCATTCATATCATCGGCGACTCGTCCGCCACCACGCAGCCCAAGGCCGGCCACATCGCCAACCAGGAGGGCAAGGTGTGCGCCGACGCGATCGTGCGCTCATTGATGGGGCAGACGCCCGATCCGGCGCCGATGACCAATTCGTCGTGCTACACGCCGATCACCATGAGCACCGCCTCCTGGCTGTCGGCGGTCTATGCCTACGACGCGCCCAGCGCCAGCATGAAGCTGGTGGGCGGTGCGGCGACCGAGTCAACCAGCATCAATAAGGATCAGTACGAGGAAATGGAAAAGTGGTTCGCCAACCTGATGCAGGAAACCTTCTCCTGAACCTGTTCGCGCTGTAGGGATGGGTTTGTAACGGGGCGATATGCCCCGTTTTTTTGTGCGGCTTCAGGCCAGCGCGATCCAGCAGAGCGCTGCCGTTGACAGGGTCAGCAGTACGGCGATCACACCGAGCCAGCGATTGCGGATCTGCTGCTGGTGCAGCATCAGCGTGAGGCCGGATTCGATCTGCGCCAGCCGGTTGTCGTTCAGCGCCTGGTGCGCCAGCCGCGGCAGTTGCGGCAGCAGCGCCGCCCATTTCGGCGCTTCGGTTTGCAGGTTTTTAGCCAGCGCGCGCCAGCCGACCTGCTCGTTCATCCAGCGTTCGAGAAACGGTTTGGCGGTTTTCCACAGATCAAGCTCGGGGTCGAGCTGACGCCCCAAGCCTTCGATATTGAGCAGGGTTTTTTGCAATAGAACGAGCTGCGGCTGGATGACCACGTTGAAGCGGCGCGAGGCCTGAAACAGTTGCAGCAGCACGCGGCCAAACGAAATATCTTTCAGCGGGCGGTCGAACACTGGCTCACATACCGCGCGCACCGCCGCTTCGAGTTCGTCCAGCCGCGTGTCGGCAGGCACCCAGCCCGACTCCAGGTGCGCCAGCGCTACGCCCTTGTAATCGCGGCGGAAAAACGCGAGGAAGTTGCGCGCGAGATATTGTTTATCGACTTCGGTGAGCGTGCCCATGATGCCGAAGTCGAGTGCGATGTATTGGTCGGAACCGGGACGCACCAGGATATTGCCGGGGTGCATGTCGGCGTGAAAAAAGCCGTCGCGAAACACCTGGGTAAAAAAGATTTCGACCCCAGTCGCGGCGAGCCTGGGAATGTCCACGCCAGATTCCCGCAACCGCTCGATCTGACTCACCGGGATGCCGTCCATCCGATCCATCACCATCACGTTTTTATCGCAGTAATCCCAATACACCTCGGGCACCAGCAACACCGGCGAATCCTTGAAATTGCGTCGTAACTGCGAGCAGTTGGCAGCTTCGCGCATTTGATCCAGCTCGTCTTCCAGATGCTTTTCGAATTCGGCCACCACCTCGCGCGGGCGCAGACGCCTGCCGTCGGCATACAATTTTTCCACCAGCCCGGCGGCGGCATCGAGCAACGCCACATCGTGCGCAATCACCGGCGCAATGCCGGGGCGCAGCACCTTTACTGCCACCGCCGTGCCGTCGTGCAAGGTCGCAAAATGCACCTGCGCCACCGAGGCCGACGCTACCGGCGTGGCATCGAATTCGGCAAATACCTCAGCCAACGGTTTTTTGTACGCCGCTTCCAGAATCGCAACTGCCTCGGCGGACGGAAACGGCGGCACGCGGTCTTGCAGCAGCGCCAGTTCGTCGGCGATGTCCGCCGGGATCAAGTCGCGGCGGGTGGACAGCATTTGCCCGAATTTGACGAAAATCGGCCCGAGTTCTTCCAGTGCAAGGCGCAGGCGCACTCCGCGCGGCTCGGTGAGCGGTCGCCAGAACAGCAACGCGCGGATGAGCCAGCGCAACGGCTTGAAGCGCTCGTGGCCAAGGAAAAACTCCTCCAGGCCGTAGCGCAGGCCGATATGAATAATGTAGGCGAGGCGCAGCAGTTTCATGCGTCCAGGGTTTCCAGCAAACGCAGCCGCGCGTTCAGCCGCGCCACATCGTCGGCGAGCGTGTCCACCGCGCGGTTGAAGCGCGCCACGTCGACCCCGCGCGCCATCAGTTCGGCTTCTTCCACCATGTATTCGCTGGCAGTGTGGCCGAGCGCTTCGATGCTGCGGGTGATGCTGGACAGGGCGTCGCGGCCAAGCGTGTTCAAACGATGCGCGGCGATATCGCCAACCAGCGGGGCGAGGTCGGCTTCGACATCCCAGCTCAATTGTTTGAATACGCGGTCGAGCGTGGCGAGCAGCGCGGGGTCGCCGCTGTAGTCGGCGAAGCGCCACGCATCGCGGCCAAAGAACGGCAGACGGGCGACCAGTGCGGGGGTGGGGCGGATGACGGCGTCTGGGCTGTCAATCGCCGCTTCTGAAAAATAGCCGTCGTCGGCGATGCGGAAATCCACTTGCGCCAGCGTCAGATCAAAGCGCACGCTGGCGCCCGCGTGGCGTAACAGCGCCTCAGCCGCGCCGGGCGATTGGCGCAGCAGATGATTCAGGCTGCGTTCAATAAGTGCTGCCGTGATTGAATCCAGCGCAATCAAACCTTGAAGCCTTTATGCAGCGCCACCACGCCTGCAGTGAGGTTGTGATAACTGACCTTGGCGAAGCCTGCCGTTTCCATCATGGTTTTAAGTTCTTCCTGCCCCGGATGCATCCGGATCGACTCGGCCAGATATTGATAGCTGCCCGCGTCCTGCGCCACCAGTTTGCCCATCAGCGGCAACAGCTTGAACGAATACAGGTCATACGCCGGTTCCAGCGGCTTCCACACTTTTGAAAACTCCAGCACCAGCAGGCGCCCGCCGGGTTTCAGCACGCGGTGCATCTCGGCCAGCGCCGCGTCCTTGTGCGTCATGTTGCGCAAGCCAAACGCCACCGACACGCAATCGAAATAACTGGAGGGAAACGGCAGCCGTTCACCGTCGCATTGCACGGCGGGCGGCGTCTTGCCTTCGTTCAACATGCGGTCGCGGCCCTCAACCAGCATGGAAAAGTTGATGTCGGTGAGCAGCACCTGGCCGGTCGCGCCGACTTCTTTCAGGAACAAGCGGGTCAAGTCAGCGGTGCCGCCCGCGACGTCGAGCACTTTCATCCCCGGGCGCAGCCCGGCCTGCGCCACGGCGAAGCGCTTCCACAAGCGATGCAGGCCAGCGGACATCAGATCGTTCATTACGTCGTATTGCGCGGCGACGGAATGGAAAACTTCGGCGACTTTGGCGGCTTTGTCGGACTCGGCCACCTGCTGGTAGCCGAAATGGGTGGTTTTATCCATGGCAGAGGGCTCAAGGGATCAGCCCGGAATTCTACCAGCGCGCGGACGGACACGGGTTTGGCATAGCGGATAACGGTGTCATAAATCAGTCATACTGCCGTCATAGTATGGCTATCTTCAAAACAAGGCTGGGATTACCCACGACAGAACATGGCTGCCACGATTTTGCTGGTCGAAGACGAACCCGGTATCCAGGAACTGCTGAAATTCAATCTGGCGCAGGCGGGGCATCAGGTCACCGCTGCCGGTGACGCCGAGCAGGCGCTGAAACTCCTCAAAACCACGCTGCCGGATGTGATCCTGCTCGACTGGATGCTGCCCGGCATGTCGGGCATCGACCTGTGTAAACGTCTGCGTGCAGACGAGCGTTATCAGTCGATTCCCATCATCATGCTGACGGCGCGCGGCGAGGAGCGTGACCGCGTGCTGGGGCTCGACACCGGCGCCGACGATTACATCACCAAACCGTTTTCGCCGCGCGAGCTGGTGTCGCGCGTGCGTGCAGTGTTGCGCCGCCGCGCGCCGCAGATGACCGACGAGCCGGTGGAAATCAACGGTTTGCGGCTCGACCCCGCCAGCCATCGGGTGGCGGGTCGCGGCCAGCCGCTGGATCTCGGCCCCACCGAATTCCGCCTGCTGCATTTTTTCATGACCCATCCCGAGCGCGTCTATTCGCGCACCCAGTTGCTCGATCAGGTGTGGGGCGACGACGTGTTTGTCGAAGAGCGCACCGTCGATGTCCATATCCGCCGCCTGCGGCTGGCGCTGGAGCCGTCCGGGCACGCCGGGCTGATCCAGACCGTGCGCGGATCGGGTTATCGTTTTTCCACCGAAGTGGGGGGATAATCCCGCCCATCTTCCCCTAACCGGCTGTATATCTATGGGCTTCTGGTGGCGTCCGCTCAGTGTGCTGGCCAGCGTCATGCTGGTGGCGCTGATATTGTGGGGCGCGTCCGGGCTGGTTGCCGCGCTGATGTTTCTGGCGGGCATCCAGGCCTTCGTCATGTTGCGGCGCCTGTGGCAGGAATTCCGTCTGGCGCGCTGGCTGGAAAATCCAGACGAAGTGCTTCCGCCCGAAGCCAGCGGCACCTGGGGCGATATTTTCTACCGTCTCGACAAACTCCAGCGCCGCCAGCGCGCCAGCCGCAGCGAACTCACCAGTGCGATGGAACAGTTTGAACATGCCGCCCAGGCGGTGCCCGACGCCATGGTCATCCTGAATAGCAACGAGCAGATCGTCTGGTGCAACCCCGCCTCGCGTACTTATCTGGGACTGGATTGCGAGCGCGACCGCGGTCAGTTCATCCGCTATCTGATGCGGCAGGCGCATTTTCTGGAATTTCTCGACGCCGTCGATTACTCACGGCGGCTGGTGTGCAAATCGCCCATCAACCGTGAAGTCACCCTGTCGCTGCAACTGGTGCCGTTCGGCGAAGCGCAGAAACTGCTGGTCGCGCGCGACATCACCGACCTCGAACGGGTGGACGCGATGCGGCGCGACTTCATCGCCAACGTCTCGCACGAACTGCGCACGCCGTTGACGGTGGTCGGCGGCTTTGTCGAAACCCTGGCCGACGCGCCCGCGCTGCCCGCCAGTGAATCGCGCCGTTATTTCGATCTGATGCTCGACCACACCCGGCGTATGCAACGCCTGCTCGACGACTTGCTGACCCTGTCGCGGCTGGAAAGCGACGATCACAGCTTGAAGGATGAAAACGTCAACCTGCCCGAACTGGCGCGCGCGCTCGGCGCCGAAGCCGAATCGCTGAGCCGCAGCCGCCATCGCATTCACCTTGAGCTTGCCAGCGACGCCTGGCTCAAAGGCAACCTGCAGGAAATCCGCAGTGCGCTCGGCAATCTGGTGTCCAACGCCGTGCGCTACACCCCCGAGGGCGGCGACATCACGCTGGCCTGGCGCGAGCAAGACGGCGAAGGCGTGTTTAGCGTGATCGACACCGGCGAAGGCATCGCCGCTGAACATATTCCCCGTTTGACCGAGCGTTTTTATCGGGTCGATCGCAGCCGCTCGCGCGAAACCGGCGGCACCGGCCTGGGTCTGGCCATCGTCAAACACGTCCTCACCCGCCACGGTGCGCGGCTGGAGATTCAGTCCATTCCCGGCAAGGGCAGCACCTTCGCGGTGGTCTTTCCCGCCCAGCGCCTGATGGCAGCGCCGCCGTCCGCTACCGTGATCCCGTTTCCGGCGCAGGAGCAAGCCGTCGGGTGAGCGTGGTTCTTGACGCTTAAGCGTCTTTAGAACCACGGCCTGCTCCTTGCGAGTGGAGCGCAGTTGTGAGCCGCGCAGCCAGGTCGGCTGATGCAGCGTGCGGTGACTCCCGTAACTTCGCGCCCCATACCGGGTTGGGAAAATGCGGGTCGTCGGTAAAACGCGGAATCACATGCCAGTGCAGATGCGGCACCACGTTGCCGAGCGAAGCGAGGTTGATTTTGTCGGGCTGCATCACCTCGATCAGCGCGGCTTCGGCGGCGAACACCACCTGCATCAATGCGGCTTGAGCAGCAGACGGCAGGTCGCTCATTTCTTTCACGTGCGCATTGACGATCACCCGCAAAAAGCCGGGGTAATCCGGCTCGTCAGCCAGCACCACGCGGCACAGCGCATCACGCCACAAGACGACACCGGCGTCGGTCTGACAGAGCGGGCAGGGACTCATGGCGCGGATTTCCAGCGCAACGGCGCTTTCAGAATGGCGACCAGGCCGCGCCACAGCAGTTGGCCGGAGCCGCGGGGCGAGGTGCGGGTGGCGCGCAGCGCCAGATAAAACGCCAGCGAGAAACTGACGCTGAGGTTGACCATGCCGATCAGCAAAACACCGCCGATAGACAGCAGCACGACATGCAGCGGCAATTGCCAGTCGAGCGCCTGCCAGGCGTAGCCGAAGTTGGCGGCAGAAAACGCGATGTGGCGAATGTCGAGCGGCAGGCCGGAGAGATGGCCGAACGCGCTGGTCAGCCCGAGATAAAAGCCGAAGAACGCATTGCCCATGACGCCGCCGAGATGGTGGCGCAGGTAATTCACAATGTGTTGCCAGAGGCGGACGCCGAGCAGGCGCGGCGGCAGGCGCAGTTGCAGCAGGCGCTCGGGGATGCGCTGGTAGATCGTTTTGTTGTCGTAATAGCCGCTGACGATGCCGGAGAGAAACAGGCCGACGCCCGCCACCGCTGCATAAAACAGGGTGCCGTTGCCGAGCGGGCTGATTTCGGCGAGGAGATGCGCGGCCTTGTCGGCGCTCACCGGTTGCCGCCCCCAGAACTCGAATGCCAGCGCGATCACCACGGCGGTGGCAAAGGCGAACAGCATGTTGCCGAGGATGGCGGCAGCCTGCGAACGCCATACCTTGTCGGCAAATTCGCTAATCAGTTTTTGCTGGGCAGTGGGGCTGCGCACTTCGGCGAGGGTATGGGCGAACAGGCTGGCGGTCATCGCCGGTTGCTTGGTGGCAATGGTCAGATGCAGCAGATAGATCAGCACGAAGCCGGCCGCGTAATTCAGGCTGGACAGCAGCGCCTCTTGCAAGGGCGCGAGATGCAGTGCGATCAGGCGGATTTTCAGCAAGGCCATGGCGGCGATGAGAACGCCCGCGCCCGCCGCCGCCCAGAACATTTTATGCAATGCGGCGCGCCCTTCCGCGACATAGTGTTCGCCGGTCTGGCTGGCAAAACGGCTGATCTGGCGGGCGAGCTGGCCGCTGGTGTCGCGCACCAGACTGCGCACGCTGTGGCGCTCGCCGCTGGCCGCGATCAATTCGACAAACAGGCTGGCCAGCAAGGCGGGCGATGCCGCCTCGGACGCCGGATCAAGCAGCGCGATCAGGCTGCGCATCCGCGCCATTTGCTGCGACAACCGGGTGGTTTTCAGGGTGAGTTCGACGCTGGCGCCGGTTTCGTGTTTGCGCCGACCGATGCGTTCGAGGGCGACGCTGCATTGTTCGAGCAGCACATCAATTTGCCGGATATCTTCGACTGCGCCGCGCAGCCAGGCATCCACCTCGTGTTGCAGCGCAAGAAAAGGCGAATCGTATTCTTCCAGCGCAGGCTCGATGCGCAGCAACTCGGGATCCAGCCCGCCCGCCGCGATGCGGTGCGACAGCGCACTGATGGCGTGGGTGAGCACGCCGGGCGGGTCACGCCGGAACAGGGCTTGCAGGTGCAGCAATTCGCACAGACGCTGCCAGACGGCGGCGTCGGCTTCGTCGACCCACTCGCGGTCGCGTCGCGTGATCTGGCCATCCAGCCAGTCGCGCAGGGCGGCGCAATCGTGCTCGGGCGGCAGCAATTTGTAGCTGATGCGGCGACGCAATTCGGCACTGAACGAGCGGTACGGCAGCAAGCCCGCTTCGGTCAGCAAACGCGTGGATTTTTTGCCGGCGAACAAAGCCGCCAGATGCTCGCGCAAGGCGGTGGCATACGCCGGGTGATAGGCCAGGATGGCGGTCAGCGTGTCGAGATTGGCGTGTGCGGCGGCGAGCGGCTGGTTGCTGTGCGGCCGCAGGTGAAACCACAGCCGCGTCAGCAGGTCGAGGTCGGCGGGCGCCGCTTCGGCCATGCGCGCCAGCGTCTGCGCGATGAAGGCGGCAGTGGGGGTGTTGTTGAGTGCGGGGTCGTGGAGCGTGGTCACGTATTACAGCAGCACGCGTTCGATGCCGCCGTTGCCCACCTGTTCCAGATAGCTCGCCATCCAGTTTTCGCCGAGCAGTTTCTTCGCCAGTTCGATCACGATGTAATCCGGCGCGGTGCCGGTGTCGTCGCTGTAGCGGGCGAGGCCTTGCAGGCACGACGGGCAGGAAGTGAGCAGTTTGACCGGCTGGCCGCCCGGCTGATTATTTGAGCCGAGCGCGGCCACGCCGGCGCGGATCTCTTCTTCTTTGCGGAAACGGATTTGCGTCGAGATGTCGGGGCGGGTGACGGCCAGCGTGCCGGATTCGCCGCAACAGCGGTCGGACAGGGTCACGCCACCGCCTAACAACGCGTTGGCCACTTTCATCGGCGCGTGGGTTTTCATCGGCGTGTGGCAGGGGTCGTGATAGAGATACTTTTCACCACTCACGTCATCCAGTTTCACGCCTTTTTCCATCAGGTATTCGTGGATGTCGAGCAGCCGACAACCGGGAAAGATTTTCTCGAATTCGTATTTCAGCAGTTGATCCATGCAGGTTCCGCACGACACGATCACCGTCTTGATGTCGAGGTAATTCAGCGTGTTGGCGACGCGGTGGAACAGCACGCGGTTGGCTGCCGTAATCGCCTCGCCCTTGTCGGCCTGGCCGCCCGAGGTTTGCGGGTAGCCGCAACATAAATAACCCGGCGGCAGCACGGTCTGCGCGCCAAGCTCGAACAGCATCGCTTGCGTCGCCAATCCCACTTGCGAAAACAGCCGCTCGGAGCCGCAGCCGGGAAAATAGAACACCGCGTCGGCGTCGTCCGACAGCTTGGCCGGGTTGCGCAGTATCGGCACGATCGACGCATCTTCCAGTCCCAGCAGCGCGCGCGAGGTTTTTTTCGGCAGCCCGCCGGGCATCGGTTTATTCACCAGATGAATGACCTGGGCGACAAGTTTGGGTTTGCCTAGCGTTGCGGGCGGATTCTTCGTCTGCGCCTGAATCAGCCCGAAACGCTTCGCCAGCGTGTGTCCCATCCGCTGCGCGGCGTAGCCCCACTCGATCAGCGGCTTCCTGAGCGCCTTTATGGTGGCGGGATCGGTTGCGTTCAAAAACGCCATCGACGCCCAGGTGCCGGGGTTGAATTTCTTTTTGCCCTGCTTGCGCAGCAGATTGCGCATCGCAATCGACACGTCGCCGAAGTCGATATCGACCGGGCACGGGTTCTTGCACTTGTGGCACACCGTGCAGTGGTCGGCGACATCGCCGAACTCGTCGAAGTGCTTGATCGACACCCCGCGCCGCGTCTGTTCCTCGTACAAAAATGCTTCGATCAAGAGCGAGGTGGCGAGGATTTTGTTGCGCGGGCTGTACAACAGATTGGCGCGCGGGATGTGGGTGTTGCACACCGGCTTGCACTTGCCGCAGCGCAGGCAGTCCTTGATCGAATCGGCGATGTCCTTGGTTTCGGACGCTTCGAGAATGATCGACTCGGCTTCCAAGAGGCCGAACGACGGCGTGTAGGCGTTGCGCAAGTCCGCGCCGTGCATGAGCTTGCCCTTGTTGAAGCGGCCTTGCGGATCGACCTTGTTCTTGTAGTCGGCAAAGATCGCGATGGCGTCGTCGTCGAGGAATTCCAGCTTGGTCAGCCCAATGCCGTGCTCGCCCGAAATCACCCCGCCCAGATCGGTCGCCAGCCGCATGATGCGAGCGACCGCTGCGTTGGCGGCTTGCAACATGGCGTAATCGTCGGAGTTGACCGGGATGTTGGTGTGGACGTTGCCGTCGCCGGCGTGCATGTGCAGTGCGACGAAGACGCGGCTTTTCAAGGTCTCTTTGTGGATGCGGTCACAGGCTTCGAGGATGCGGGTGTATTCGCGACCGACAAAAAGCTGATGCAGCTCACGACGGATTTCACGCTTCCATGACACGCGGAGGTGCTTGTCGCGCAGGGCGGTGAAGGTGGTGAGGGGTGAGGGGTGAGGCGCGCCCCCGTGTTGCGGGGACAAAAGGGGGTCGGCGGGGGCATCCAGATTACCGAGGTAGTCCGCCCAACGTGATTGAACAGCGGCGATCAACGCCTGCGCCTGCGCCTGCTTTTCCGCCAGCATAGAAGGGTCGGCGACGGTATCGTCGTCTTCCAGCAGTGGCAGCTCGCCCGCGAAGAATTCCACCAGCGCATCGGCCAGTTTCAGCTTGTTGGCAATCGACAGTTCGATGTTGATGCGCTCGATGCCGTCGGTGTAATCGCCCAGGCGCGGCAGCGGAATCACCACATCCTCGTTGATTTTGAACGCGTTGGTGTGTGCCGCAATCGCGGCGGTGCGGGCGCGGTCGAGCCAGAACTTTTTGCGGGTCTCGGCGGAAACGGCGATGAAGCCCTCGCCGTCGCGCGCGTTGGCAAGCTGGACGATTTTGGATGCCGCCTCGCCCACCGCAACGGCGTTGTCCGACACCACATCGATCAACAGCACCATGTTCGGGCGCGTGGTGCGCGGCGCTTTGGTGGCGTAGCCGACGGCTTTTACATAGCGCGCGTCGAGGTGCTCCAGCCCGGCCAGCAGGATATCGGGGTGGGCGTCGCAGTAGTCCTTGATCTCGACAATCGCCGGGGTGGCCTCCGACGCGCTGCCGAAAAATTCCAGGCACACGGTGCGGCCATGCGCAGGCAGCCGGTGCAAGATGAAGCGCGCCGACGTAATCAGGCCGTCGCAGCCTTCCTTCTGGATGCCGGGCAAGCCGGATAAAAACTTGTCGGTAACATCCTTGCCGAGCCCGGTTTTGCGGAAACGGCTGCCGGGAATGATGAGGATTTCCGGCGAACCTTTGGGCGTTTTGCCGTCTGCTGCAAACCGGCGAATCTCGAACGTGGCCGATGGCGCATCGTGAATTTTGCCCAGATTGTGATCGAGCCGGCTGACTTCGAGCCAGTCGGCGTCTGGCGTCACCATTTTCCACGACACCAAATTGTCCAGCGCGGTGCCCCACAGCACGGCTTTCTTGCCGCCTGCGTTCATCGACACATTGCCGCCGATGGTGGACGCATCCGCCGAAGTGGGGTCAACCGCGAACACGCGCCCGGCGGCGTCGGCGGCTTCCATCACCCGCTTGGTGACCACCCCCGCGCCGCAGTGGATGGTGGCGATTTCGAATTCGCAGCCGGGCAGGCGCAGCATTTCCACTGCGCTCATGGCTTCGAGCTTTTCGGTATTGATAACCGCTGCGCGATCGGTGAGCGGGATCGCACCGCCGGTGTAGCCAGTGCCGCCGCCGCGTGGAATCAGGGTCAAGCCCAGTTCAATCAATCCCGCTGCCAGCGCGGCCATCTCGGCTTCGGTGTCGGGGGTCAGCACCACAAACGGGTATTCCACCCGCCAGTCGGTGGCGTCGGTGACGTGCGAGACGCGCGCCAGGCCGTCGAACGCGATGTTGTCGCGGCGGGTGACGCCGGCCAGACGGCGGGCAATGCGCGCGCGCAGATCCGTCGTGTCAACAAACCAGGCCTCAAATTCGCGCACTGCACGTTCGGCGGCGGCCAGCAGTTGTCCCACCAGCTCGTTGCCCTGTCGCCGCGCATCAATTTCGTGCAGCCGGTGACGCAAGGCTTCCACCAGCATCTTGCGCCGCTTGGGGTTGGCCAGCAGGTCGTCTTCCAGATAAGGATTGCGCCGCACCACCCAGATATCGCCCAGCACCTCGAACAACATGCGCGCCGAGCGCCCGGTTTTGCGTTCGCCGCGCAAGGTGTTGAGTGTCGCCCACGCATCGGCGCCGAGCAGACGGATGACAATTTCGCGGTCGGAAAACGAGGTGTAGTTGTAGGGGATTTCGCGCAGGCGTGCGGTCATGCTGGCTAGGGTTCGGATGTCGCTGCTGAAAATCGCCGCAGCGAGGCCGAATCAATCTGCTTCAAAGCCGCTATTTTACGGGATATGGCGGACAGGCGCAGCGCGGCTAGTCCTGCGCCGCGATCGGCAGGCTGAGCCGGGCGATCAGGCCGCCGCCGGGGCGCGGCAGCAGCGAAACAAACCAGCCCTGCACCCGGCAGATTTCATGAACAATCGACAGCCCCAGTCCGCTGCCCGGCTGGGTACGCGCATTGTCGAGGCGCCGGAAGGGCTGGAATACCAGATCGAGTTGGCTATCCGGAATGCCGGGCCCGCGATCGGCTATTTCAAGTACCCAGGTGGCGGCGGATTTATGGAAACTGACTTCGACCGGCGCGCCGACGCCATGTTTGACGGCATTGTCCAGCAGGTTTTGCGCGCAGCGGATAAACGCGCGCGAGGGCAGGTAGACAATGCCTTCCGCGACATCGAAATGGATATCCGAGCGCTTGAAGGTTTGCGCGAGTTCCCTGAGCAGCGTGGGAACGTTTAGCGGCGATGTGCCTTCCTTGATACCGTCCGCCGAAAAGTCGAGGTATTGCGCGATCAGGGCTTCCATCTGCAGTAACGCGCGCTCGATGCGCAGCGCCAGGCTTTCGTCCATGTTGTCGCGCGCGAGTTCGAGCGCCATGCGCGCGCGCGTGATCGGCGCCCGCAGGTCGTGCGAGATACCGGCGAGCATGGTGGCGCGGTTATCCAGCAGCTCGCGGTTTTGCGAGGTCATCTGGTTGAAATTGCGGGCGATGTCGCGCAGTTCTGCCGGTCCTTCTTCGGGCAGGGGCGCGGGCAGGTCGCCGTTGCCCGGCGCTTCGGTTCGATGCGCGATCAACTCGATCGGGCGCGTCATGCGTTTGGCCAGAAACAATGCGGCAAGCAGGCTAGCGAGCAGCAGCGCGAGGATGGCCATGACCGTCAAGGCCAGCCCGGGTTCGGTACCGATCCGGTCGTGGCTGAAGCGGAACCGCAGGATGGTGTCGCGACCGGGGAAATCGACTACATAGGCATCGCCCTGGCGCAACAGCGCGACAGGCTGGCCCGCGAGGCGGGAGAGCGCGTCTTCAAGATTGCGGAAATAAGGTAACTGCGGCGCATCCCCGACCGGCTTGCTGCCTGAATTATTGGCGACGGGTTCCAGAATCAGGGCATGGGTTTGCAACAGGCGCTCGCGGAATGCAGCGCGCTCGGGTAATCCCATGGCCTGATAGGTGCTGGCTGCGTTCTGGATCAATTTGGCAAAATCCATGGCTGAATGCTGCACCATCGGTTTGCCCATCCACAGCCAACTGATGCCGAGCAGCAGGATCTCGATGATCAGCACCCCCAGAAACAAACGTGCAGCGGTGCGGTAATACAGGCTGTTGAATAGCAACTTCATGAGAACTCACCGCCATCGGGGATGAACAGATAACCGCTGCCGCGCACGGTGCGGATGTAGCGGGGCTGGCTGGGATCGTCCTCGATTTTGCGCCGCAGCCGCGCCACCCGCACATCGATGGAACGGTCGAAGGGCATCCGTTCGGCGCCCGACGCCAGATCGAACAGTTGATCGCGATCCAGGGTGCGGCGGCTGTGCTGCATCAGCAGGCACAACAAGGAAAAGTCGGCGGTGGACAGCGCCAGCGCCTGCCCCTGCTTGTAGGCCACGCGGCGCATCAGGTCGAGGCGGAAGGCGCCGGCCTCAAGTGCGTCGGCGGGGCGCGACTCCGCCGGCTTGCGCAGGCGGGCGTGGATGCGTGCCAGCAGCTCGCGCGGGTGGAAGGGTTTGGTCAAATAGTCGTCTGCGCCCATTTCCAGCCCCAGAATGCGGTCGATGTCCGAGCCGCGCGCGGACAGCATCAACACCGGGGTGTCGCAGCGGGATTTGATCCGTTTGACGATGGACAGGCCGTCTTCGCCGGGCAGCATCACATCCAGCACGATGAGGTCGGCCTGGTGCGCGGCCAGCCAGGCGTCCATCGCAACGCCGTCGGCGGCGGCATGAGCGATCAGGCCGTTGCCGGAAAGATAGCGGCAGACCATGTCGAGCAGCTCCAGGTCGTCGTCCACCACCAGTATATTCGCGGGTTCCATGGCTGAAATGTATCACTCATGGCTGATGTTGCGCACACCCGCAGCGGCGCCGCAGTTGGCGGAATCGATGAGGCGGGAAGCGCGGCGCGGGAATGTTACCGTTTTGATACAAACGGTAATCCAACGTCACTGTACATGGCGTCGGGCAGGCCTATATTGGCCTCCGTGCCCTGTTGAACGGGGCGCCAGCAAGTGGCATTGCCATTACTAATCCATAAACCGGGGAGATTATCCATGTTGCGACTTTCAAAAATTGCTGTGAGTTCCAGCTTTGTGGCTTTGGCCAGTATGGCTTTCCTGTCGTCTGCGGTGCAGGCATCGGCGACGATTACCGAGTATGACGGCCCTGGCGGATCGAGCGCTGCGGGTTCGACCACCAGCATGCCGTTGCAGGCGGCGGTCGATTCGCAGTCGAATATGTGGTTCGGGCAGTTCACCAAGGGTAACGTGGTACGTTTCGACGGTACTGCCAGCACGGAATTCAATATCGCGCCGGCGACCGGCCCGATGAATATCTGGGTGGATGCAGCGGATGGCATGTGGCTGTCGGCGGTTGGCGATGAGCTGATCAACATCAAGGCCAGCGGCGAAATCGTGCATCACCCGTTGCCCGGGATCAACAGCATGCCGATGGGCGTGTCGGGCGACTCCAAAGGCAATATCTGGGTGGCGCGGATGTGGACCAACAAGCTTGCCAAGCTGGCGCCGAATGGAACCATCACCGAGTACAGCATTCCGACTTTTCTGTCGGAGCCGACCGGGGTGACGGTCGATCAATACGACAACGTCTGGTATGCCGGAATGCGCTCGGGCAAGATCGGCGTGCGGCGTGCGGCGACCGGCAGGTTCAACGAATACAAATTGCCGCTGGGCGCACGCCCGATGAGCGTCAGCTATCACCCCAAGCAGAAATCGCAGAACGTGATCTGGTTCACTGAAGAAGCCACCAACAAAATTGGTTCCATCACCCAGACTGGCGTCATCACCCGCTATTCCATCCCGACCGCTGCGGGCGGCCCGATGATGGCGGCGGAAGATGCGGCGGGCAATGTCTGGTTTGCGGAATTCACCGCCAGCAAAATCGGCCGGATGCGCGCCGATCATAGCTTCACCGAGTATCCGACCCCGACGGCTCTGAGCGAGCCGATGGGCATCGCGGTGGACTTCAATGACGGCTCGGTGTGGTTTGCCGAGACCCGTCCGAACAAGGTGGGTCATCTGGTTCCGAACGACTGACCCCAGCTCCCTGGTGCGCCGGGGGAGGGCTTCGGACTGAAAACGGCCTGCGAGCAATCGCGGGCCGTTTTGTTTGGCGACCCAAGCGCTATTTGCCGCGCAGGCGTTTGCCCATGCTGACGATCCCCAGCACCAGCGCGCCTGCCGCCATGCCAGTGAGTGCGTCAAATATCAGCGGGGTGATCGCAGCGAGCGTGCTGCCGACGCCGGGCAAACCGGCCACGCCGTGGCGGGTCGCTTCGACCAGATGATGCGCGCCCGGCAGACCGTGGACGAGGATGCCGCCGCCGACCAGAAACATCGCCGCCGTGCCCAATACCGACAGGGTTTTCATCAGACGGGGCGCTGCCGCCAGGAGCACGCGACCGAATCCGCGCGCGGCTGCATTCGCGCGCTGGCTCAGATACAGCCCGGCGTCGTCGAGCTTGACGATGCCAGCGACCAAGCCATACACGCCGACGGTCATGACGACGGCGATGCTGCCGAGTACGGCGACCTGTTTGCCGAACGACGCGGCAGCGACGGTGCCCAGCGTGATGACGATGATTTCGGCGGAGAGGATGAAGTCGGTGCGAACCGCGCCCTTGATCTTGTCCTGTTCCAGCGCCACCAGATCGACCGCCGGGTTTGCCAGTGCGCGGGTCAGTTCGGCATGGTGGGCGGCGTCCTCGCGGGCACTATGCAGAAACTTGTGCGCGAGTTTTTCGAAGCCTTCATAACAGAGAAACGCACCGCCCAGCATCAGCAAGGGCGTCACCAGCCACGGCGCGAAGGCGCTGATGGCGAGCGCGGCGGGCACCAGAATGGCCTTGTTGATGAACGAGCCTTTGGCGACCGCCCACACCACCGGCAGTTCGCGCTCGGCACGCACCCCGGCGACCTGCTGCGCGTTCAACGCCAGGTCGTCGCCCAGCACGCCGGCGGTTTTCTTCGCCGCAACCTGGGATAGCACCGAGACATCGTCGAGGATGGTGGCGATGTCGTCGAGTAGCGCAAGCAAACTGGCTCCAGCCATGTTTAATCTCCCAGTTGAATCTGCCCCGCCTTATCGGCGGCGGCGAAATCCAGCATGCGCTGGATCGACAACAAGGCTTGGGCGCGGACGGTTTCTTCAATATGGATTTCGTTGTTACCCCTTTCCAGCACCTGCGCCAGATTACGCAGGCCGTTCATCGCCATCCACGGGCAGTGCGCGCACGACTGGCAGGTGGCGCCTTCGCCGGCGGTGGGCGCTTCCAATAACAGCTTGCCGGGTGCGGCGGCGCGCATTTTGTGAAAAATGCCGTTGTCGGTGGCGACGATGAATTCGGGGTGGGGCAGGTTTTTCACCGCCTCGATCAACTGCGTGGTCGAACCGACCACGTCGGCTTGCGCGATCACCGCTTGCGGCGATTCGGGATGCACCAGCACGGCGGCGGCGGGATGTTCGGCGCGCAGCTTTTTCAGCGCGTCGGCCTTGAACGCTTCATGCACCACGCACGAGCCTTGCCACAGCAACATGTCGGCGCCGCTAATGCGCTGCACGTAATCGCCCAGATGGCGATCCGGCGCCCACAGCAGTTTGTGGCCTTGTTGATGCAGGTATTTGACGATCTTGACCGCGATGCCCGAGGTCACCACCCAGTCGGCGCGCGCCTTCACCGCCGCGCTGGTGTTGGCGTAGACGACCGACAGCCGGTCTGGATGCGCATCGCAAAAGGCGGCGAATTCATTCGCCGGACACGCCAGATCGAGCGAGCAATCGGCGCCCAGATCGGGCATCAGCACGCGCTTTTCCGGGTTGAGGATCTTGGCGGTTTCACCCATGAACTTGACCCCGGCGACGATCAAGGTCTGCGCCGGATGGGCATGGCCGAAGCGCGCCATCTCCAGCGAGTCCGACACGCAGCCGCCGGTTTCCTCGGCCAGATCCTGCAAATCGGCCGAGGTGTAGTAGTGCGCCACCAGCACCGCATCCTGCTGTTTCATCAAGGCCTTGATGCGGGTTTTCAACGCCGCGCGCTCGTCGGCGCCGAGCACTTCTTCCACCATCGGCGGCGGCTGGATGAGGGGTCTGACAGGCAGGGGAAAATCGACTTTCATCGGCACACTTCCGGGACAGGGTGTTGAGAACCGAAAGTATAGCCGGGCGGGTCGGCGTCTTTCATCCCTGCGTTAGAATCCGGGCGGATGTCTGGACACGGTTGAGTGGGAGCGATGGCGATTACCTGGGGTGAGCTGTATACCGCGAGCGAGTGGGCGATTCGCCTGGCGATGCTGTTTTATGTGCCTTATCGGCGCGATGCGGCAGCGGCGCGCGGCTGGTTGCTGCTGATTTTCTTTTTGCCCTGGTTGGGGCTGTTCCTGTATGCCTTGTTTGGCCGCGCCTATCTACCCAAGTGGCGGCTGGCTCGGCAAGCTGCGGTCAGCAAGGCGATTGACCAGGTTTATCGGCATCAGCCGGTGGCGCCTTTTCGTGAAGATGCGCCCGCGCAATTATGGCCGGCGCTGGATCTGACCGGCGCGCTGTCGGGTTTTCCGGTGGTCGGCGGCAACCGCTTTGAACTCATCCACGACTACCAGGGCGCGCTCGACCGGTTGATTGCGGGCATCGACGCGGCGCAGCACTACGTCCATCTGATGTACTACATTTATGCCGACGATGCGGTGAGCCTCAGGGTGAGCGATGCGCTGCTGCGCGCGCGGCAGCGCGGCGTGGCGGTGCGGGTGCTGATGGATGCGATCGGCGCGCGCGCGGGTCTGAAGGCGCACGCTCCGGCGCTGCGTGCTGCGGGCGCCGAGGTGATTGCGCTGCTGCCGTTTCGCCTGTTCAAGCGCGAACGGATGCGCCCCGATTTGCGCAATCACCGCAAAATTGTGGTGATCGACGGCAGCGTGGCTTTTTTTGGCTCGCAAAACATCGTCAGCCCGACCGCCAACAAGGGACTCACCAATGAGGAGATGGTGGTGCGCGCCGAGGGCGCCGTGGTGCGCCAGTTGCATGCGGTTCTGCTGGGCGACCGCTATCTGGAAACTGCCGATCTGCCGCCTGAAATGAATGAGGGCAAAGCCGCTGTTGCGGGCAGGCATCAGCCCGCTTATGCGCAGGTATTGCCGAGCGGTCCCGCTTACAGCACGGACACCACGGAAAATGTGATGGTGGGGCTGATGTATGCGGCGCTGTCGCGGGTGGTGCTCACCACGCCTTATTTCATCCCCTCGGCGCAATTCGTCAGCGCCATGTGCAACGCGGCGCGGCGCGGGGTGGCGGTGCATCTGATCGTCGACCGGGCATCGAACAAGCCCATGGTTCAGCTTGCCCAGGAGTCCTATTACGACACGCTGCTGGAAGCCGGGGTGCAGATTCATGGCTATTACGGCAATTTCCTGCACGCCAAGCTGATGAGCGTGGACGAAAACGTGGCGCTGATCGGCTCGTCCAATCTGGATCGGCGCTCGTTCGAACTCAACGAGGAAGTGACGGTGCTGATTTATGACCCGGCCATTGCGGCGGAACTGTGGCGGATCGAGCAGGCTTATCTGGCGCAATCCGATACCGTTGACCCGGCCGCCTGGCGCAAACGCCCTGCATCGAAACGGCTGTTGCAGAATGTCGCCCGCCTGTTCGATGCGCTGATGTAAGGCGGCTGTGGCGCGGATGCGCCCGCATCCCTTATCCTCTCGCCCCATGCAACAACTCCTGCTCGACATCCGTCCTCCCGCCCAGCCCGACCTCGCCCGTTTCGTGGCGGGGCGTAATGTCGAGCTGATGGCGCAGTTGCAGGCTATGCAGGACGGTACCGCAGCCGAGCGCATGGTGTATGTGTGGGGTGCGCCGGGCAGCGGCAAGAGTTATTTGCTGGCCGCGTGGGCGCATGCCTGCCGGGCGCGCGGAATGACGGTCGATGACAGCGGACAGCACGCGGCGCAGGCGGTGATCGCGGATCAGGTGGAGGCGTGGAGCGCGGCGCAGCAGCACGCCGGCTTTGCTGCGTTCAATCGGGTGCGCGAAGCGGGCGGGCTGTGGCTGGCGGCGGGTAATGCGGCGCCGGCCGAGTTGCCGCTGATGGCGGAATTGCAGACCCGGCTGGGGTGGGGACTGGTATTCCAGTTGCACGGCCTGGACGACGCCGAGAAACGCGCCGCATTGGCGCAGCACGCCGAAACGCTGGGGTTCCGGCTGGAGCCCCAGGTGGCGGACTATCTGCTGAATCACACCGCGCGCGACATGCAAAGCCTGCTGCGGGTGCTGGAAGCGCTGGACAGGTTCAGTCTGGAAATGCGCCGTCCGATCACCCTGCCGCTGTTGCGGCAGTTGTTGCAGAATCAGACCTGATTCTGCGGCTGCTGTTCGGCGATGTCCTTGTGGACATGCGCCATGTCCAGCCCCATCACCTGGTCGATCAGCGCGTCGAGCGCATGGCCGGGCAGCGAGCCGGATTCGGAATAGAGAATGACCTGTTCGCGGAACACCATCAGGGTGGGGATGGAGCGAATCTGGAAGAAACCGGCGAGTTCCTGCTCGACTTCGGTGTTGACCTTGGCGAATACGATATTGGCATGCTTCTCGGCGGCGGCCTCGAAGATCGGCGCAAAGCCGCGACACGGGCCGCACCAGGGCGCCCAGAAATCGACCACGACGACGTCGTTGCCCTGGATGGTGGATTCGAAATTTGCCTGAGTGAGTTCGATGACGGCCATGCTGATTCCTGCGGAGTAATGAAAAAGAAAAGGCGCGAGGACGAATCCGTCGCGCCTAGGCGCCACCCTATCATGGATGGCGAGCCACCGACAATGCGGGGCTGATAATAGGTAGCTTAAGCCTGGCTGCCCGCGCTACCTTGGGTGCGACCGAAACCGGCCGCCCGAAAACTATTGGACTCAAGCAACCTGAAACTGGTTGCGCCGGGAGACCTGCGGTTGCCCGCCGCGTACCATGTTCTGGCTGTGCTTGAGGTTGTTGCGTACTTCGGCGCGGTTGACCGCCATGATGAGTTCGGTGGCCAGCACGCGCGCCTGGTGGGGGGTGAGGCTTAACTCGCAGCCCTGGGCTAACAGAGCGAGTACTACGCTGTCGCGGCCGAGCGCGTCTTCTTGCAGGGTGATGTCCAGAGTGCAGCCGTGGCTGAGTTCGATCATTTCAATTTCTCCTTGCGTTGCGTATGCAAGGGTATATGCAGCGTCCATGCCAATCTCCCGATGACGAAAAACCTTATTGAATCATGGAGTTTTGACCGTTTGATGACGGCGAGCCGCTACCGTCCTGACGAAGCCTCGTCAGGACGGTAGCGAGTTCGTCATTTCTGGGGGGCGGGGACGGGCGGCTGGGGTGCCTGGGCGGCAGTTGTGCGGTCGCGCGTCAGCAGGGTGTAGGCAACCGGGATGACGAACAGCGTCAACAGGGTGCCGAGCAGCAGGCCGCCGACGATGACCCAGCCGATCGGCGAGCGTGATTCCGCCCCCGCGCCATGGGCCAGCGCCAGCGGCACCGCACCCAGCACCATCGCGGCGGTGGTCATCAAAATGGGGCGTAAGCGCAGGCTGGCGGCTTCGATCACCGCCTCGATCTTGGATTGGCCGCGCGCGCGCAACTGATTGGCGAATTCAACGATCAGGATGCCGTGCTTGGTGATCAGGCCGATCAGCATCACCAGCCCGATCTGGCTGTAGACGTTGAGCGTGGCGCCGGTGAGTTTCAGCGCCAAGAGCGCGCCGGTGGCGGCGAGCGGCACGGTAAGCAGGATGATGAAGGGCGAGATGAAGCTCTCGAACTGCGCTGCCAGCACCAGATAAATAATGATCAGCGCCAGCCCGAAGGTGATCGCCAGCGTTTGCCCGGATTCGCCGAATTCGCGCGACTGGCCGTCGAGCGCGGTGCGTGCGGATTTCGGCAGCGTGTCTTTGGCGGCCTGGTCCATGAACGCGAGCGCCTCGCCCAGGGTGTAGCCAGGGGCGATGTTGGCCGAGATGACGGCGGCGCGCTGGCGGTTGAAGTGGTTGAGCTCCTTCGGCGCGACGGTTTCGGTGACGGCGACCAGGTTGGACAGCGCGGTGAGGCTGCCGCCGTCGCCGCGCACATACAGCGCGGTCAGATCCTGCGGGGTGGCGCGCGCGGCGGGGTCGAGCTGGACGACGACGTTGTATTGCTCGCCCGCCTGCTTGAAGCGGGTGACCTCACGCCCGCCGAGCAGGGTTTCCAGGGTGCGGCCGATGGTGTCGATGCCGACGCCCATCTGCGCCGCCTTGTCGCGGTTGATGTTGACCTTGAGCTGCGGCTTGTTGAGCTTGAGGTCGCTGTCGGCGTTGAGCAGTCCCGGATAGGCGCGCACCTTGGTCATCAGCGCTTCCACCGCCTTGTCGAGTTCGGCATAGCTCGGCGCCTGCACCACGAACTGCAGCGGCGGATTGCGGAAGCTCTGGCCAAGCGAGGGCGGGTTGATCGGGAAGGCCATCACGCCCGGCATGCCCATGAACATCTGCGGGCCGAGGCTTTCGGTGATCGCCATCTGGCTGCGCGTGCGTTGTTCCCACGGCTTCAGCATGACAAACGACAGCGCACTGTTGACCGGGTTGGGCCGTTCCAGTCCCGGGGCGACGACGACAAAGGCGGTGTTGATCTCGGGCACGTTTTGGTACATGCCTTCGAGCTGGCGTGCGTAGCCGTCGGTGTATTGCAGGGTGGAACCTTCGGGCGCCAGCATGAAACCGATGAAAAAGCCGCGATCCTCGGTCGGCGCGAGTTCCGATTTCAGCGATTTGAACAGACCGAACGCGGCCGCCGCCACCAGCACGAACACCAGCGCGACGATCAGCGGATGTTTGACCACGCGCGTCAGGCCGCGCGTATAAGCGTGGTTGAGCCCTTTCAGCACGCGCTCGCCAAAATTGAACAAGGCATTGTGGCGGGTTTCATGGCGCAGGATCCGGCTCGCCATCATCGGCGTCAGCGTCAGCGCAACAAAACCGGACACCAGCACCGCCGCCGCCACCGTCAATGCGAATTCGGTGAACAACTTGCCGGTGTTGCCCTCGGCGAAAGCCAGCGGAGCAAATACGGCGGCGAGCGTGAGCGTCATCGCCATCACCGCGAAACCGATTTCCTTCGCGCCTTTCAGCGCAGCCTCGTAAGGCGGCATGCCTGCCTCGATGTGGCGATAGATGTTCTCCAGCATGACGATGGCGTCGTCCACCACCAGCCCGATCGCCAGCACCAGCCCGAGCAGGGTCAGCACGTTGATGGTGAAGCCCATCGCATACAGGAAGATGAACGCGCCGATCAGCGACACCGGGATGGTGACGAAGGGAATCAGGGTGGCGCGCCAGTTGCGCAGGAACAGGAAGATGACGCCGACCACCAGCACCATGGCTTCGAGCATGGTGGTGTACACGGCGTCGATCGATTTTTCGATGAAGATCGAGCTGTCGAAACCGACTTTGATCTGCATCCCCGGCGGCAGCGCGGCTTGCAGGCGCGGCAGTTCGGCTTTCACCGCGCGGGCGACTTCCAGCGTGTTGGCGGTCGACTGCTTGACGATGCCCAGCCCCACTGCGGCGCGGCCGTTGACGCGCACGATGTTGCGCTCGTCCTCGGCGCCGACTTCGGCGCGGCCGATGTCGGCCAGCCGGATCAGCGTACCGCCGCTGTCGCGGATGATGACCTGCTCGAATTGTGCCGGGGTCTTCAGGTCGGTTTCGGCCAGTACGGAAAATTCGCGGGTCTGGCTTTCGATACGGCCTGAGGGCAGTTCGGTGTTCTGGCTGCGGAGCGCGGTTTCCACGTCCTGCACCGTGATGCCCAGTGCGGCCATGCGGTCGGGATCGAGCCATAGCCGCATGGCGTAGCGGCGTCCGCCGCCGACGATGACCGAGGCGACGCCGGGCAGGGTTTTCAGCTGGTCGGCCACCACGCGGTCGGCGTAGTCGGTGATTTCCAGCGGCGACTGGCGGTCGCTGGAAAACGCCAGCCAGATGATGGCCTGGGCGTCGGCCTCGATCTTGGCGACCACCGGGTCTTTGGCTTCGCTGGGCAGCTGGCCGCGCACCCGCGCCACGCGGTCACGGGCGTCGTTGGCGGCGGCTTCGGGGTCGCGCGACTGCACGAACTCCACCGTGATCTGGCTGACTTCCTCGCGGCTCA
>Ga0315271_10000038_pt1 | contig 54896 bp, 46 predicted proteins | sample C3_top_MG_FD_204664 | JGI IMG/M metagenome (GOLD analysis project Ga0315271, IMG submission 204664) | Sediment microbial communities from Yellowstone Lake, YNP, Wyoming, USA - C3_top | ecosystem: Environmental > Aquatic > Freshwater > Lake > Sediment | place: USA: Wyoming | collected 2017-08-01
AGATCATAGCTAAATTCAGGTCAAGTGAAGATTCAAGAAATTATGGTGATTTTGCTGATTCCATGGCGGTCAATGACATTTTGCATGACAAGCGGCTCAAAGGAAGCGAAAAGTCCAAAAAGATTGCGATGCTGCACAGCAATGAAGCAAAAAAACAACTAAAACGCTTAATCGAAACGTATGAAAATGCAGTCGTTTGTGTCGTGGTTGATCATTGCGACAAGAATGTCATCGCAGCGTTTATGGCACCAGAAGCGCATAGCACTTACGTGATCGGGTATGGTGTAATCAAAGAACAGCGAGAACTGCATAACGACCAGGAGTATGCGAATGAATTGATACAAATTCGCGAATGGTATTGCACATTGCCGGAAACTATTGGGCACAAATTGAAACGTGCCTCATGGTGCAAAAATGAAAAATCAGGTTCATAGCGGTTAAGGTTGAAAGGGAACTCCCCGGCACGTCATTCGAGCAGGACACGCCCGGAAGCGGGCGAGCTCCTTAACCTTACGTTATCTGTCCAGTATGCAAGTACCCGCACCAGCCAGTTGGCCAGTTTTTTGAATTCGAAATTGCGCGACATAGCACAGCCCCCTGATGCGTCCTGTGCATAAACGGTGATAATTTCCTTTGCGAGATCGACACCAATTGTCGTAATATTCATTTGGACTTGTCCTTCGTATTCAGGATTGAATGCAATTGTAATTTGGTACGTCTGACACCGTGCTGCACAGTTGCTTTGCGAATATGGAAAGTCCATTTATATTCGTTCGGGTGGACTTTGTTTTTCGTTAAGCGCTATGGAGAGACCGGCAATGAATGAACACGAAAAAATTAACTACGTTGAATATCCTGCGAAAAATATTGCGGCAACAAAGCGATTTTTCGAAACAGCATTTGGATGGGTCTTTGTCGACTACGGGCCGGACTACGCAGCTTTCTCGAACCAAGGGGTAGACGGTGGTTTTTTTACGTCCGAACTTTCCTCTACATCAAAAAATGGCGCTGCCCTGATTATTTTCTACAGCCAGAAACTAGAGGCTACTGAGTTAAAGGTCAAAAAGGCTGGCGGCGTGATTATCAAAGAAATATATTCATTTCCAGGTGGTCGCCGTTTTCACTTTATCGAGCCAAGTGGCAATGAATTTGCGGTATGGTCAGATGGTGGCGCATAACCCTGCATTCAGGAAGTACGCGCCAAAGCGCGCCCCTTCACGCTAAGTTTTACTACAACCGAGGATGCGCCAATGATTCCGATAGAAACGCTCTTGCTCTTCCTTGCGACTACTTTCGTGGTCGTGCTTTCACCAGGACCTGCCGCAATTGCTGTCACTGGCGAAGCTGTCTCCAATGGGTTCAAAAGGGCATTTTTGGTCATTCTGGGTATTGCCGTTGCGAACGTCTCGTTCTTCGTGTTGTCTGCGACGGGTATTGCCGCACTCGTCATTGCCTCGAACGTTCTGTTCACGGTAATCAAGTGGATAGGCGTTGCCTATCTGCTTTATCTTGGGCTTGGCGCAATTGTTGGTTCCGCAGGGCCATTACATATCTCTCCGTCAAAGCGGGAAGCCGGAAATCGTCACAAGGCCTTTCTCAAGGGTTTTGTTGTGGAGGCTTCAAACCCAAAAGCACTGCTCTATTTTTCAGCCCTGTTGCCACAATTTGTAGACATCTCGCGCCCAGTTTTCCCTCAACTTGCAATTATGTGCTTTATAACCTTTTTCATAGACCTGTTGTGCTATTCGCTGTATGCGTATCTGGGTCATAAATCAAGCAGCGTAGCCATTTCGCCCTTCATCCTCAAGGGCATCAATCGTACAGCTGGAGGGATGTTGATTTTTGCGGGACTAAAGATGGCCACAGTCGAGCGACAATAAAAATATCAACCGTCTTTCGGGCGAGATTGTCCAGAAGTGGGCAGGCACCTTGTATCTTAACGTTATGCTGGGCGCATACAAAACCATGTTCGTTCAAATTGTAAAATTTAAGCTCAAACCTGATGCATCACGCGAGATATTTCTTGAGCTCACTGAACAGATGGTTGCCTGGCTTAAAAGCAAAGATGGGTTCATTGCCTATGAACTGTATGAGGGTTCAGAATTTTGGTCCGATCGTATTGCCTGGAATGATCAAAGTTTCGCTCATGGGGTTTTGAAAGAATTTTTGAGTACAGCTATTGCGTCAGAGCTGATTCGCTTGGTTGAAGACGGCTACAGCAGTTTTTTTGGTCAGGTTGTTATGTCAGCGCAATGAGAACGTAACAGCCCAACCCATTGTGCAAGCGGGACACCCCGGATGCGTGGCTCCCCTTGGCTCCACACGGGACACCGTAGTTGCAGGATTCAGGAAAGGCATGGAATGTCATATACACGCATCATCGTCCTGACGTCGCTGGCCATGATTGCCTTTGCAGGTAATTCACTGCTCTGCCGGGTCGCGCTCAAACATACCAGCATTGATGCAGCCAGCTTTACTACCATTCGAATGGTTTCTGGTGCCGTGATGCTTTGGCTGGTCGTGCGCATGAGGCGCGGTACATATAGCGGCCGGGGCAGCTGGCTGTCGGCCTTGGCGTTGTTTGTATATGCCGCCGGTTTTTCTTATGCCTATGTGAGCCTGCCCGCAGCAACCGGTGCGTTGCTGCTCTTTGGCGCTGTGCAGGCGACGATGATTGCTTATGGCGTTTGGGTGGGAGAGCGCTTGCTTAAACTTCAGCTCGTCGGTCTCGTGCTCGCTCTCGGCGGGCTGACTGGTCTGTTGTTACCGGGGCTGTCGGCACCACCACTGTACGGTTCCGTATTGATGTTGAGCGCAGGGGTGGCGTGGGGCATCTATTCCTTGCGCGGCAAAGGCGCTGGTGATCCCACCAGGGTAACGGCGGGAAATTTTTTGCGCGCAGTCCCCATCGCGGGAGTATTGAGCATACTGATGTTGAACCATACTTCTCTGGATGCTGCTGGATTTTGGTATGCGGTTTCATCGGGAGTACTGGCTTCCGGAATAGGTTACGCCATTTGGTACACCGCATTGCCTGCGTTGAAAGCCACCCATGCAGCGACAGTGCAACTTAGTGTCCCTGTCATTGCGGCCCTGGGCGGTGTCATGGTTCTGGGCGAGCCCATAAGCCTGCGCTTAATACTGGCGTCCGTAGCTATACTCGGTGGTATCGCGCTGGTCATTCTGGAGAGACAACAGGCTAAGGGCGCCCAACAAATTGCTCCAGCAGACTGCCCCCAAGCGAATGACCGCTGAGCGCATACGTCAACCTTGAATATACGGGCTAATCCAGTGCATTGCTATGCCAGGCTACAGCCGGAATATCAGGAGGAAAAATCCAGGGGTTTTTGTTTGCAAGCTTGTTGAAATAAAAGCAAACGGGCTAGAAGTAGCACACAAAGAATTAATAGCAACAGTAATTTTCAAAGACGATGCTTATTCTGTCCAATTGAGTCCAGCCAGACGGATACATTGTTATGGCCAAACCTGGCAGTGTCCGCGCGGGGTGTCGTAGTTAAATTGGCAACTGTTCAAGTGGCTGGGTTTGCGCGGGCTGGATGAAAGTGTCATCCGCAGTTTCCACCGTCCGCTATGTTGTCCGCCATTAAAACGCAGTCCATCCGTAAATGCGCCAGCTTAAATACACTGCACCCAGGGCGCATGCCAGGGTTGCTGCAGAAAGTAGTGTGGCCTGTATCCAGACCGGGGATTTGTCGGAGGCGGGAAGCTTGGCGGCGAGGGGGATGAGGGCGAGCACGGCCAGGGTATACCAGGGCAATTTTCCCGTCAGTACAACCAGGCTTCCTGTCATTCCCGCAAGCAGCGAGAGTGGCAGGGTAAAACTGCGGCCGCAGGACAAATGGCTGTTGCTGACGAACATGATAAATAAGAATGCCGCAGCAGCGGCGCCCACTGCCAGGTCAAATTTGCCGAACAGGGTTGCGCCAGCCATCATGATTGCGATGCCGGTGCCCAGGCCCAGGGCCATGCCCGCACTGGCGGCGCGAACCGGATAGTCCTGCAGATCATCCATCCAGAAAGCCAGCCAGCCGGCATACAGCGCGCAGCCTGCCCCCCACTGCAGAGCAGTCGCCGTGGCGTGTTGTTGCAAGACGTTGTTTACCACCCATACCGCGGCACTGGCCGCCAGCAACGTAATGATCGGTCGCCAAAGCGACCAGTTGAGCAGGTTCAGCGAAATGCCGACCAGGCCGGAAGCGAGAACTAGCCATATGATTTTGCGTGTGCTGTTGAGCGGGGCAATGCCAAATCCGCTGACCAGATAAACGGTGACGGCAAAGCCGGCAATAATGGCGAGACCGCTCAGACGCATGCGCTGTAGCAGTTCTGCGGTGAGTAATGCGAGCAGAAAAGGGACAAGTATTGCTTGTACTGCAGTGTGGTTGAGTAATGCGTGCAACGGATTCTCCTGTGAACATGGGGCAGCAGATGCTAGTGTATCATCGCTTGTTTTTCAAATTTCTACACTGTTACGTATGAACAACATTATTCTGCTTATCCTGTGTTTCGTTGCGGGCATTCTAATGCGCCGCGCCAAGCTGATGCCGGACAACGCGCCAGCCACGCTGAACAGTTTTATCATCCATATTTCAGTACCGGCGCTGACGCTGCTGTACATTCATGACTTGGTGCTGAGCGGTGATATTGTGCTGGTCGCGGCCATGGCGTGGCTATGCTTTGGCATGGCCGCAGGATTTTTCTGGCTGGTCGGGCGTTACTTTGGGTTTTCACGGGGTACGGTGGGCGCGCTGATTCTGACCGGCGGGCTGGGCAATACGGCCTTTTTTGGCTTGCCGATGATAGAAGCCTATTATGGCCATCAGGGCATGGCCACCGGCATCCTGATAGACCAGGCCGGCTCCTTTATGGTGCTCTCCACGCTGGGGATAATTGTGGCCGGTATGTATTCTTCGGGGCGCCCGACTGCGGCTTCCATCGTGCGCAATATCCTGCGCTTTCCTCCGTTTATCGCGCTGGTGATCGCGCTGCTGCTGATCCCCCTGAGCTATCCCGAGTGGCTGATTGCGGTGCTCAGGCGCCTGGGGGATGTACTGGCACCGATGGCGTTATTATCTGTGGGTTTGCAGTTGCGCCTCGGTCACTTGTGGGGCAATTGCTGTTCGCTGATTTTTGGCTTGAGCTACAAGCTGCTGCTGGCACCGCTCATGTTCTATTTGCTATATGTGCAGTTGTTGGGCGCCCACGGGCAGGCCATACAAATCACCATCTTCGAGGCGGCAATGCCGCCGATGATCACCGCGGCGATTATCGCGCAAGAGCATAAACTTGATCCCGAGCTGGCCACGCTGATGGTGGCGGTGGGCTTGCCCCTGTCCTTTGTGACGCTGGCAGCGTGGTGGTGGGTATTGCAAGGCGTTTAGTGACGCCCTGGTTTAACCCGGAAACTGCAGATGACTAAAAATAGCGAGCTGCTCGACATTTTTAGCGCCGCACTTGCAGCCGTAGATCCTTATCGCGCGGTGCTCAATACTGTTCGTCTGGAGCAAAACTGTTTGCATGCAGGCGATGCTAAATATGCTCTGGATGGGTACAGACGCATCGTGGTGGTGGGAGCCGGAAAAGCGACAGCGCGCATGGCGGCGGCAATTGAAGCGTTGTTGGGGTCGCGTATCTCTGCGGGTCTGATCATCGTAAAAGACGGGCATGGCGTACCCTTACACTTCGTTGATCAAGCGGAAGCGGCCCATCCGCTCCCCAGTCAGGCAGGGGTGGCAGCAACAAAAAAAATTTTAGTCATGGCGCAACAAGCGGATGCGCAGACGCTGATTATTTGCCTGCTCTCGGGCGGTGCGTCGGCCCTGCTGGTTGCGCCGGTGGCGGAAATTACACTGGCAGACAAACAGCAAGTGACATCGCTGCTGCTGACAGCCGGGGCCAATATTGCTGAACTCAATGCCGTGCGCAAACACCTTTCCCGGGTGAAAGGTGGCAGGTTGGCGCGGATGGCATTCCCGGCACATGTCCTGACCCTGATATTGTCCGATGTCATCGGCGACCGGCTCGACGTCATCGCATCAGGACCGACCGCGCAGGATGACTCAACGTTTGCCGGGGCCTGGTCGGTGCTGGAAAAATTCCGTCTGGAGAAAAAAATTCCGCCGCAGGTGGTGAATTACCTGCAACAGGGCATGGCTGGCATGGCAAGCGAAACAATAAAGCAGGGTGATGACTGTCTGCGCAAGGTGCAAAATGTTCTGGTTGGCGGTCTTCAGCTCGCGCTAAATGCAGCCAGGGAAAAGGCGCAGCGGCTCGGTATGCGCGCAGAAATAATCAAAACTGATGTGCAGGGGGAAGCGCGAGAGGCGGCCCATTTTTTGCAGCAAACTGCCAGCGCTTGCTCGCACAGGATGCAGCCCAATGAACGGCTCGTCCTGTTAAGCGGCGGTGAAACACTGGTCACGGTCAGAGGGTCAGGTATGGGCGGCAGGAATCAGGAGCTTGCATTGGCATTTGCGTGCGAAATTGAAGGGCGCCAGGGTGTGAGTTTGTTATCTGCCGCCACTGATGGCAGTGACGGGCAAAACAATGCTGCAGGGGCGATTGTTGATGGTGGTACGGCCGCTCAGGCGCGCGCGTTGGGTATCAGTCCGGAACTGTATCTGGACGATAACGACTCCTATCATTTTTTTCAGAAATTCGATGCCAGTTCGGGTGAACACACACATTTAATTAGCGGCCCTACGGGAACCAATGTGATGGATATTCAGATTATGCTGCTGGATTATGGACGGGCTTTGTGAAACGCGGCGAGCACCGCTTCCAAGGGAGGATCGCTCTCTGATCCAGGCCAGGCAGGTTCAGCATTTGCACAAAGCGGGGCAGGAGATTTGTCTGTTCAAGTTTCCCATGTCATTAACGATAAAACCCCCGTTGATAACAGCTAGGCCGCTTTGTTGATGCCTTCCATAAAGTACTGAATTCCCGCGCGGGCAACCTGCGCATCTTCCGGAGATTTGGCGCCGGACACGCCCACCGCGCCGACGGTTTCGCCATTGATGATGATGGGTTCGCCGCCCTCTACAAAAGTGAGCCCGCCGGGGATCGAAAGAAATGCATTGCGCCCTCCCGCCACCACTTCTTCATAGGCCTTTGATGCTCTGCGGCCCATGGCCGAGGTATAGGCTTTGCCGGTGGCGATTTGCATGCTGGTGAGCGGCGCGTCATCCAAACGCTGCAGCCACAATAAATGCCCGCCATCATCGACGATGGAAATCGTTACTGCCCAATGTTGGCGCAGTGCCTCGCTTTCGCAGCCGGCGGCAATGAGTTTTACATCTGCGAGGGTCAGGCATAGTTTATTTTTCATGTTTAAATCTCTCCATAAAACGAATATCGAAAATAGTGCCGACGGCATGGCAACTCTGTCGCGCCGGCATAGGCAAGCCGGGCACAATTTTACACCCAACGGTCAGTTGCACCCGGCGATGCGCGCTTTATTTGTCTAAACCGGCTATGTGGGGATTGTCGGGAAGGGCTTTAATTATGGCCGGGAATGTCGCGGACTATCAACTCGGAGGAGGCCGTTTTACCCTGCCGTGGCGGGCATTCATCCCGGCCAGCTAACCCCCTGTCCGTGGCGGTGAAGTTGCCTGCAAGCGCCTACTTGCCAAAATCATGTAGTACTCGCTTTGATCTGATTTTACCTATAAACTTCATTTACCGGCTGTGGATAATTTGTGCAAAATATTGCCCGTAAAATGTTCCAGCCTGAAACCAGTCACTCCCAATATGCAGGCTTTTTTATCGGAGAACCATCATTATGAAAAAGACTTTAATCACGACTTTATTGCTGGGTATGTTCGCCGCGCCGGCTTTGCTGGCTTCGGCTTACGCTGCTGACACAATCAAGATTGCCATAACCGGTCCTTTCAGCGGCGGTTCTGCTCCCATGGGTACCTCGATGCGAGATGGCGCCAAACTTGCCATCGCCGAGATCAATGCGGCGGGCGGCATCAGTGTCTCCGGCAAAAAAATGAAAATTGAAGTGATAGAGCGCGATGACGAAGGCAAGAACGAGCGTGGCGCGCTGGTCGCCCAGGAGCTGGCCTCGATGGATGATTTGTCCGGCGTAATCGGCACAGTCAATACCGGCATCGCTTTATCGGGCGATAAACATTTGCAGGAAAAGGGTATTACCAAAATTATTACTCCCGCTGCCGGATCAGCTTCCATGACGCAATGGAGCAAGGCCGGTGTTAAAGATCTGTCCATGTTCCGCTTTTCGGCCGACGACAGTATCCAGTCTGCAATGGTGGTCGAAGAGGCGATCAACCAGAAATTCACCAAGGTGGCGCTGATACACGACGCTACCAACTACGGTGTATCTGGACGCGACGACCTGCTTGAACAAATCAGGAAGCAGGGCAACAAATTAACCGTGGTGGCCACCGAAAAATTCAACATTGGCGACAAGGATATGACGGCGCAGTTGTTGAGTGCCAAATCGGCCGGCGCGCAAGCCATCCTGATCTGGGGTATAGGGCCTGAACTGGCCGCTGTTTCAAACGGTATGGCAAAACTGGAAATGAAGATGCCCCTGATCGGGGGATGGACGCTTTCCATGTCGAACTATATCGATAACGCGGGCAAAAACAGCAACGGCACGCTGATGCCGCAAACCTTTATCGAGGAAGCGATTAGCCCCAAGGTGAAAAGCTTTATCGAGGGTTATCACAAAGCCTATAACGTGGCGCGTATTCCTTCACCGGTGTCAGCGGCACAGGGTTATGACGCAGTGCTGATTTTCGCCGCTGCCGTGAAGCAGGCTGAGAGTGGCGATACACATAAAATCAAGGATGCGCTGGAAGACTTGAAAGAACCGGTCAACGGCGTGATCAGCACCTGGAAGCATCCATATAGCAAGTGGGATCCCGCCAACGCGCAGACGCACGAAGCCTTCCGTCGCGAGGATACGGTGATGGGTATGATAAAAGACGGTCAGGTGGTATTTGCCAATCCGGCAGACCGCAAGCGCATGGTGCAAAAAACTTCGAAGTAAAATTCTGCCGTTAAATCTGGAAAAAAATTATGGCGTGGTCGTCCCGCCACGCTTCACCGGTTCACCTTATGAATTCAACAATAATCGTTCAAATGGTCGTAAGCGGCGCCCTGATGGGACTGGTATACGCGCTGATCGCTTACGGATTTCAGCTCACCTTCGCGACCAGCAAAAGTATCAATTTCGGTCAGGGAGAACTGGTGATGTTGTCCGCATTATTCAGCCTGAGTTTGCTTAACCGGGGCGTACCTTACTGGTTGATGATACCGGGCGGCTTGATGTTTGGCGTTGCCCTGGGGCTGCTGGTCGAACGCGCCTGCGTACGCCTGACACTGGAGCAAAAAAGCGAAGGCTGGATCCTGCTCACAATTATTTTTGGCCTGCTCGGTTTTTCAGCGGCAGAAAATATCTGGGGGCGCGATGATCACCCGTTTCCCACGCCTATCCCCAGCGAAGCGCTGCAATTTTTCGGCATCAGCATTACCCCGCTGGAAATTTCTGTGGCGGTCGGCGTGTTAAGCGTGATGAGCGTGATCGAGCTATTCAAGCGCAAGACCCTGCTGGGCAAGGCGTTTGAGGCCGTCTCGGCAGACCGGGATGCGGCGGAATTAATGGGCATCTCGGCGAGGCATACCATCATGCTGTCTTACGGCTTGTCGGGAATGGTGGCGGCCATGGCGGGTATTCTCATTGCGCCGATCACCACCGTCGGCCCTACCATGGCCTCGGCGCTTATTTTAAAAGCTTTTTCTGTCGCCGTGGTGGCAGGTCTTGATTCCGGCTTTGGCGTGGTTCTTGTCGGCATTTTTCTAGGCGCGCTGGAAAGCCTCACCAGTTTCTATCTGGGCAGCGGCTGGCGCGAAGCACCGGGGCTGATATTGCTGATTCTTGCGTTGGCAGTGCGCCCTAACGGCGTATTTGGCAAAGCCAGTATACGCAAAGTTTAATTTTTGCCGGGTTTAACTTTAACCAGGATTGTTCATAAGGCTCAAACCCCTCCCAACCTCCCCTTGTCAGGGGAGGGGCTGACTGCGCCCTCCCCCTGACAAGGGGGAGCTGGAGGGGGTTAGGTTCTAATGGATTATTTGGATTTCACAAATGAATTATCGTATTTAATTTAATCGGCCCAAATATGTTGAAACGTCTGTTGTTCATCCGCGGCGCAGAGCTGCTTGCCCTGGCCATACTCGCCACCATACCGCTGGCCGTCAGCAACTCCTATGCACTCGGCTTGCTGACGCTGTTGGCGATCTACGGCATATTGCTGATCGGCCTCGATGTCACGGTGGGTTATCTGGGTCAGGTCAATCTGGCGCATGCTGCCTTTCTCGGTCTGGGTGCGTATGCGGCGGGATTGAGCGTCACCCTGCTGGGCTTCGGCATGCTGGGCGCGCTAGCCGTCAGCATGGCAATCGGCTTGATATTCGGCGGCCTGTTGGCCTTTCCCGCGCTGCGCCTGGAAGGCCCTCAGTTCGCCCTGGCTACGCTGAGTTTTTCTGCCTTGAGCACAACGGTACTGAATGAATGGGAAGGCCTGACCAGCGGCGCGCAGGGTCTCTCAATCACGCGCCCGGCGCTGTTCGGTTATTCACTTAAGGCGCAGGGTTTTTACTGGCTGTGCCTGGTCATGCTGGTACTGGTGTGGATTGCGCTGCGCAACCTGCTGTCGTCGCAATGGGGACGTGCTTTTGAAGCCTTGCGTGACAGCCCGATAGCCACCGACGCGATGGGCGTCGGCACCTATCGCCACAAGGTGGCAGGTTTTGCATTCGGTTCCTCGCTCGGCGGCCTCGCGGGCGGCCTGTATGCGTTTAACTTCCAGTATTTGCAGCCGCAAAGTTTTACCTATGATCTGATGGTTATTTTGTTGCTGGGCGTGGTGCTGGGCGGCCGCAAAAGCCTGTGGGGCGCTTTCTTCGGCGCCACGCTGATTGTGCTATTGCCCAATCTGTTATCCAACCGGCTGCTGTTTGAAATCATTTCCGCACTGGGCCTGTTGTTGGCATTATTTGCCGGTGTTCAGGGACTGCTGAAAAAGACGACGCAGGTGTTTCAGGCCATTGCCCCCGTCATGGCGATGGCCATGCTGGTGGTGGGCGGCTACATGGTGGATAACACCGAAAACTGGCGCAAGGGCATATTTGCGCTGATGCTGTTTTCGGTGGTGGTGGGCTTGCCCGACGGCCTGATGGGATTTGCGGTGCGCTATCTGACCCGGTTGTTCAGCATAGCTCCGCCTGCCTTGCCCCCTGCCTCTGCGCTGGACGGGGTACTGCCGGCCCAGCCTGCCGACGGGATGCCGTTGCTCGAATTGAAAAACCTGAAACGCTATTTCGGCGGGGTCAGGGCAGTCGACAACATTTCGATGACGGTGCGCAGCGGACAAATCCATGGGCTGATCGGCCCCAACGGCTCGGGCAAGAGCACCGCGGTGAATGTTATCTCCGGTTTGTATGCGCCCACCTCCGGCGATATATTATTGCTGGGCAAGTCCCTGCCCAAAGGCAGTCTGTTCAAAGTGGCGCGCAGCGGTGTGTCGCGCACTTTCCAGAATTTGCAGCTGTTCGGCGAACTGTCGGCGCTGGATAACGTCATGCTTGCGTTAAAGGGTGTCTACCGCACCCCTTTGCTGCTGGTGTTACTGGGCTTTGCCAGGGCGGAAGAAAAACGCGCGCAGGCCGATGCGCTGTGTTTGCTGCAACTGGTTGGCCTGCAGGACATGGCACGCATCCACGCCAGGGATCTGACCTATGGCGCGCAGCGCTTTCTTGAAATTGCCCGCGCGCTGGCCTGCAAACCCAGGCTGCTGATTTTGGACGAGCCTGCCGCCGGCCTCGCCCATCCCGACGTGAACGTGCTGGTTGAGATCATCAAACGCGTGCACCAGCGCGGTATCACCATTATCCTGATCGAACACCACATGGATGTGGTGAGCACGCTGTGCGATGCAGTGACAGTGCTGGACGGAGGGCAGATTATCGCCGAGGGCACAACAGAAGAAGTGAAACGTGACCCCCTAGTGATCAAGGCCTATCTGGGTATGGCCGATGACGCTGACACATCTGAGATGGTTCCTGTACCGGCATCCTGATTATTCAGGCCGATAAGTCTTGTGATGCACGATTTTAAAAGGACAGAATACGCATGTTAATAGTCGAAAACATCCACGCCGGTTATGGCAACAGCGAAGTGCTGCAGGGTGCCTCGCTGGAAGTGCGGGAGGGCAAGGTTGTGGCGCTGATCGGCGCCAACGGCGCGGGGAAAACCACCACCATGCGCGCCATCTCCGGCATGATCAAACCTACACAAGGCAGCGTGCTGCTGAATGGCAAGGCGGTGCAGGGCTACGGTGCCGCGCGCATCGCCAAGCTCGGCCTGGCTCATGCACCCGAAGGGCGCAAGGTGTTCGGGCCCTTGTCGGTTGAAGATAATCTGCTGCTCGGTGCTTACAACCACCTGCCGGGGTTCTTCGGCTTCCGCAAAAAAGCGGCGCATGATCTGGAAAAAATTTACGATATTTTTCCGAGACTGCGCGAGCGCAAACAACAATCTGCCGGCACCCTGTCCGGCGGCGAGCAACAAATGCTGGCCATAGGCCGCGCACTGATGGCCAACCCCAAAGTTATTTTGCTGGACGAACCCTCGATGGGACTCGCGCCCGTTATTGTGCAGGAAGTGTTCAACATCATTCGTCACCTGAAAGAGGCTGGCACCACCCTGCTGCTGGTGGAGCAGTTTGCCAAAAGCGCCCTGGAAGTGGCGGATTACGCCTATGTGATGGAACATGGACGTATTGCCCTTGCAGGGAGTCCGGCTGAATTGCGCAGGGACGAACGTATGCTGGCGGCGTATTTGGGGTAACAGCAACGTCAAATCCCGGACTATGGCACACATTATTTTATCTTGAACCCGCACCTCCTCCACCGCATGCGCCGTATACGCTGGACCAGTTACATGCTGGTGGCGGCGGGGTACATGCTGGCTTTTTTTCATCGCATGGCACCGGCGGCGATAGCATCTGACCTGCAACAATCTTTTATGGCGAGTGGTGCGGCATTGGGTGCGTTGGCGGCGGCTTATTTTTACACCTATACCGTAATGCAAATCCCGGTGGGGGTGATGGCGGATACCCTGGGTGTCCGCAAGATCGTCGCCATCGGCGCAGCACTGGCCGGAGCAGGATCACTGTTGTTTGGCCTGGCCGATACGCTTGCCGTTGCCACTGTCGGGCGAATTTTTATCGGTCTGGGCGTATCTTCAATGTTTATTTCCATGATGAAGCTCAATTCGGTCTGGTTTCATGACCGCCATTTTGGCACCGTGGGCGGGATGTCTATCCTGCTCGGAAATCTGGGGGCAGTGCTTGCCGCCACACCGCTGGTATGGGCGGTAACGCAGACTTCATGGCGCAATGTTTTTGTCGCGGCGGGACTGTTTTCAATCGCTCTTGCGCTGCTGGTGTGGTTCTTCGTGCGTGGCCACCCCGGCGATGCAGGCTTGCCTTCGATGCGCGAACTGGAGGGAAAAGCGTCGCATCCCCTGCAGCAGGGTTCCTGGCAGGATAGCCTGCTCGTGGTAATGCGTAATCGCGCAACCTGGCCCGGATTCCTGCCCAACTTTGGTATCGGTGGTAGCCTGTTTGCCTTTGCCGGTCTGTGGGCGATTCCCTACCTGTGCGACGTGTACGATATGGAGCGTGCCGTTGCCGCCACCCACACCACACTGTTGCTGTTTTCGTTTGCACTTGGCGCCATGTTTTGCGGCATGCTCTCCGACCGGATCGGCAAGCGTTTGCCGGTTATCCTGGGCGGGCTTGGACTGTATGTACTGTGCTGGACATGCATCGTGTTTTTCAGCCCTATGCCCCCTGGTTATAGCTACCCACTGTTTGCGCTGATGGGCCTGGGCGCATCGGGATTCACCCTGACCTGGGCCAGTGTCAAAGAAGTCAATCCGCCGGCCCTGTCCGGCATGGCAACCAGCATGATCAACACCGGTGCCTTCCTCGGTGCGGCGATACTGCAGCCCTTGGTGGGCTGGGTCATGGACCGGCGTTGGGACGGCAAGCTGGTGCACGGCGCACGGGTTTATTCCGCAGACAACTATCAAACCGGGTTCGGCCTCATGCTGCTATTTGCCCTGCTCGGCCTGATCGGTGCCCTGTATATTCGCGAAACGAATTGTCGTCAGCTTGAAGCGGGTGCGCTGCATTAACAGAATATTTTTAGGAGGACAGGATGACGATCAATGTTGGATTTATCGGCCCCGGCATCATGGGGCGGCCCATGGCACTCAATCTGCTGCGCGGCGGGTATAGGCTGCTGGCTTATGCGCGCCGTCCCGAGACCCTGCAGCCGCTGCTTGCGGCAGGAGCGACGGCCTGCTACACCCCCGCCGACGTGGCCGCACAAGCGGAGGTGATTTTTACCGTTGTGGCGGATACGCCGGATGTGCAAAGCGTGATTTTCGGCGAGCATGGCCTGATACATAAAGCACGTCCAGGCACAGTGATCGTGGACATGAGCACCATTTCGCCCAGGGCCATCCAGGATTTTGCCGGGCGACTGGCAGAGAAGGGCATCGAGATGCTGGACGCGCCGGTTTCCGGAGGCGAAACCGGCGCGATCAATGCCACACTGTCTATCATGGTGGGCGGCAAGAGTTCGGTGTTTGAACGCGTCAAACCCCTGTTCGAATGCATGGGGAAAAACATCGTGCATATTGGCGACAACGGCGCAGGCCAGGTGGCCAAGGCCTGCAACCAGATTGTGGTGGCGATAACGATAGAAGCCGTGGCAGAAGCGCTGACCTTTGCGCGCAAAAACGGCATCGATGCAGCCCGGGTGCGCGAGGCGCTGATGGGCGGCTTTGCGGGCAGCAGGATTTTGGAAGTGCACGGCAAGCGCATGCTGGATAATGATTTCAAACCCGGCTTCAAGGTCGGCTTGCACCAGAAGGATATGCGCATCGTGATGGAAACCGCGCACCAGTTGGGTGTGGCCTTGCCCGCAGCGGCGATGGTGACGCAACATCTCAATGCGCTGGTGGGTACGGGCGATAGCGAGCTGGATTCGGCTGCGCTGGTGAAGGTGATAGAGCGCATGTCCGGCATGGAACCAAAGCAGAAAACACAATAAAGCAAAATATTTTAAGAGTTTGGATGATGCAAAAAATAGAACTGATCAAACTGTTACAAAAGATTCTTCCGGCAGATTCCATTCTGTACGAGCAAGAAGACCTTAAACCCTTCGAGTGCGACGGGCTGTCGGCTTACCGCGAGATGCCACTGGCCGTCTTATTGCCGGAAACAGAACAGCAGGTGCGCGAAATTTTATTGTTATGCAGGCGCGAGCAGGTGCCGGTGGTGGCGCGCGGCGCGGGTACGGGTTTGTCGGGTGGCGCGTTGCCGCTGGCGCATGGCGTGTTGCTCAGTCTGTCCAAATTCAAGCGCATCCTGTCGCTCGATCCGCTGGCCCGTATTGCCCGTGTGCAGCCAGGCGTGCGCAACCTGGCGATTTCCGAAGCCGCCGCTGCCCATGGCCTTTATTATGCACCTGACCCCTCCAGCCAGATCGCCTGTTCCATCGGAGGCAATGTCGCCGAAAATGCGGGTGGCGTGCATTGCCTGAAATACGGCCTCACCGTGCATAACCTGCTCAAGGTGCGCGCCTGCACCATGGATGGCGACATTCTGGAAATCGGTTGCGAAGCGCTGGATTCCCCCGGTTATGATCTGCTCGCTTTGTTTACCGGCAGCGAAGGGATGCTCGGCGTGATCACCGAGGTGACGGTCAAGCTGCTGCCCAAACCGGAGCTGGCACGGGTGGTGATGGCCGCGTTTGCCACGGTGGCAGAGGCGGGTAATGCGGTGGGAGAAATTATTGCCGCCGGAATCATTCCCGCTGGGCTGGAGATGATGGATAAGCTTTCCATTAAGGCGGCAGAAGACTTTATTCACGCCGGATATCCGCTCGACGCGGAAGCCATCCTGCTATGCGAGTCGGACGGCACAACGGAAGAGGTCGCCGAAGAAATTGCCAACATGCAGGCTATCCTCACGCGCTGCGGTGCAACTTCCTTGCGTACCTCTGCGAATGAAACAGACAGACTCAGACTATGGGCAGGGCGCAAGGCCGCTTTTCCGGCAGTGGGGCGGCTGTCGCCGGACTACTACTGCATGGACGGCACCATCCCGCGCCGCGAGTTGAGCCATGTGTTGAAGCGTATCGACGAACTATCGAAAGAGTTTGGCCTGCGTGTTGCCAACGTATTTCATGCTGGCGACGGCAACCTGCATCCCTTAATTTTGTACGATGCCAACCAGCCCGGTGAGTTTCATCGCGCCGAAGAGCTGGGCGGCAAGATACTGGAGTTATGCGTCGAAGTAGGCGGCACCATCACCGGCGAACACGGCGTCGGCATCGAGAAAATCAACCAGATGTGTGCGCAGTTCAAGGAATCCGAATTGCAGCGTTTCCGCGAGGTGAAGCAGGCCTTCGATCCTTCCGGACTGCTCAACCCCGGCAAGGTGATTCCAACCTTGCAGCGTTGCGCCGAGCATGGACGCATGCATGTGCATCACGGGCAGGTGGCATTTTCAGAACTTCCGAGGTTTTAACTTTTTTTCTATGTGTACCGATGAGCTATTTTAAAATTGATGAACTTCCCGCAACTCTAAATCATTACCATCTTTTAAGATAGAAATTCAAAGCCAGATTTTATGAAACAACAAGCTATTATCGAACAATTCAGCCAGACCATACGCGAAGCCGGAGATTCTGGCAGTCCTTTACATATCCGGGGCTCCGGCAGCAAATCCTTCTATGGTCGTGCCGTGCAAGGCTGCGTGCTCGACATGACCCCGTATCGCGGCATTATTTCCTACGCGCCCACCGAGCTGGTGCTTACCGCCCGCGCCGGCACTCCGCTGGCCGAGATCGAAGCGGCGCTGGCAGAGAAAAAACAAATGCTGGCGTTCGAGCCGCCGCATTTCGGCGCGGGGGCAACACTGGGCGGGTGTATCGCGGCTGGCTTGTCCGGCCCGCGCCGCGCTTATGCCGGAGCAGTGCGGGATTTTGTGCTGGGCTTGCGCATGCTGGACGGTAAAGCTGAGGATATGAAATTTGGCGGTCAGGTGATGAAGAACGTCGCCGGTTATGACGTATCGCGACTGCTGGCTGGCTCCATGGGTACGCTGGGTGTGCTGCTGGAGGTGTCGCTGAAAGTACTGCCGCTGCCAGTACAAGAACTGACCCTGCGTTTTGATATGGGCGAAGCGGAGGCGTTGCAGCAGATGAACCGCTGGGCGGCACTGCCGCTATCCCTTTCGGCCACCTGCTATCACGCGGGCGAGCTGACAGTGCGCCTGTCTGGCGCCGTGGCTGCCGTGAGTTCGGTGCGGCAAAAGCTGGGGGGTGAAGAAGTGCAGGATGCACATGTTTTCTGGTCTGGGGTGCGCGAACAGCAACACGATTTTTTTGCCTCCGCGAAAACGCTGTGGCGTCTGTCGCTGCCTGCCACCGCTATTTCGGTGACATTGCCTGGACGGCAACTGATCGAGTGGGGCGGCGCGCTGCGCTGGCTGGCCAGCGAGGCGCCAGTTGCAGAAATACGACAGGCCGCCACCGCGCTTGGCGGGCATGCAACGCTGTTCCGCAGCGCACAACCCTGCAACGATCCATTCCACCCGCTGGCAACCCCGTTGCTGGTATTGCACCGGCGACTGAAGCAAAGCTTTGACCCCATGGGTATTTTAAATCCCGGCCGCATGTACCAGGAGTATTAAAAAACATGCAAACCAATCTCATCGATTTATACAAACACACCGCAGAAGGTCAGGAGGCAGAAGCCATATTGCGCACCTGCGTGCATTGCGGCTTCTGCACTGCAACCTGCCCCACCTATCAGCTGTTGGGCAACGAGCTGGACAGCCCGCGCGGGCGTATCTACCTGATCAAGGAGATGCTGGAAGGCGAGGCTGTCAGCGCAAAAACCCAGTTGCATCTTGATCGTTGCCTGTCCTGTCTCTCGTGTGAAACCATCTGCCCCTCCGGCGTTAAATACGGACGCCTGTTGGACATCGGCAGCGCCATCGTCGAGCAACAGATCGGTCGCAGCCTCTGGCAGGGTGCGCAACGCTGGTTGTTGCGCAACGTCTTGGCACGCACAACGCTGTTTAATTGCCTGTTGTGGCTGGGACGTCTGCTGCGGCCACTGCTACCGGTTTTTATCGCCAGGACTATTCCCGTTGCGCGCGCTGCCAAACCCAGACCCGGTACACGTCATTCTCGTAGCATGCTTGTGCTGGAAGGTTGCGTGCAACCCGGCCTGGCGCCTGCCACCAATGCCGCCGCCGCGCGCGTGCTCGACAGGCTGGGCATTACCCTGCTGAGCGCAGCGCAGGCTGGCTGCTGCGGCGCGCTAAGCTATCACCTCAACGCCCATGCCGATGGGCTAGCCTATATGCGGCGCAATATCGATGCGTGGTGGCCGTATATCGAGCAGGGCGCCGAAGCACTGGTGATGACTGCCAGCGGCTGCGGTGTTATGGTGAAGGAGTATGGACATCTGTTGCGTCATGACAGGGACTATGCGGGCAGAGCCGAAAAAATTTCCAGCCTCACCCGCGATCTCGGCGAAATTCTTGCCGCAGAACAAGCCGTGCTGTTGCCCTTGCTTGCTCCCGCTGCGCGCGGCAAGGTGGCCTTTCATTCTCCGTGCACCTTGCAGCACGGGCAAAAAATTGTCGGTGTGATCGAAACGTTACTGGGCGAGGCGGGATATGAACTGACCCCGGTCGCAGATCAGCACCTGTGCTGCGGCTCGGCGGGCACCTACTCGATTCTGCAAAAAGAATTGTCGCAACAGTTGCTGCGCAATAAGCTGGCGGCGCTGCACAGCGGCAAGCCTGCACAGATAGTCAGCGCCAATATCGGTTGCCAGTCGCATCTGCAAAGCGGTACGGATTTACCTGTACGGCACTGGATAGAACTTATGGATGATGCACTGGGAAATTAATGACACTGTTAAGTGTATACCCAGATCGCAAGTTCACCGCTGTATGGTAACGGGAATGTCTGCGACAGATTTTCCTGAAAACAGGAAGAAAAATTGACGATATACAATCAAGCCCGGTATGTTCAAAAGTATTGCCTGTAACCCAGGGCAAGAAAATCTTCACCGTTAGCACCATAATTATTAAGCAAATCGTATATATTGCAACGATGGTGCAGCCGCACAAAAACTTCTTCCGATTTCTTCCGGGGAAGTGAAAAAGCCAATTCAATAAGCAGGAAGTTCAGTGTCTGGCTGCCGCTGCCATCCGGGCCCTGCTCCAATGGGCTTACAGTTGTTGTGTATGAAACGCCCAAAGGGCCAAAACGAAAGTCTGTCTGCAATGTTTCATTCCATGGAAAGCTGCTCCATCGAAGAACAGGAGCAATGGCTATTTCATTCAAAGATGCCAGGCCAAATTGATGGCCTATCATGCCGTCAATTTCCAGGGATAAGGGAAGTGATTGGGATCGCCAGACTGATCTGCTTGCGGTTAGAGCCACAATATATTGATCCAGAAAATTTCCGTTCCCCCGAATTATTCCAGCAGGCTCCGAATCGTAATATTGGCCGACGTACCCTCCAATACTCCAATCCAGTTCATCGCAAAAAACACTGTCCGGAATTATCAGTAAAGCAGTCAGGAATATGAAGGATAACTGCCGACGATAGCCATGGGGTTGATGGCTTCCTGGATATTTTTTCAAAGAATTCAGCGGCAAAATCCTGCAAAAATCAGTTTTGAGACAAGCAGGGGAACCCGCTTGCCCCTGCTTTTCGCTGGCGGCAAATGCAGGGCCTGTGAGCATGCTGAAAAAAGTAGCTGAAGCTGTCGACTTCTTAAACTGTAGCATCTGATACGGTCTCCGAGATCTGTGATGATGTTGCCTGTGCCATGTTACTACGCATCCCCAAAGCTGCTGCTCGCGACCGTTAGCGGTCAGTCTAAGCCGGCCTAACCCGCTGTTATTAATTATCTGTCAAATATGGAGCGTTAACAGCTTCACACAAAAACCTCATAAACGGCACAGTTGTGGTAAAGCGTTTGCCCGCCAGCTTGACCAGCCCGTGTCCTGTGGCATCTTCAATAGACAACGCTGACAGCGCAATATAGTCCTTGCGTTTAATATCCGTGAGCAAGGGGTGAGTTACCTCGTATCCGCGCGGTGGCCGGGTCAGGCTGTCACCGGCAAGATGCCAAAGCGCTGTGAATTTTTTTTCGTCACGCGCAGCAAGCCATTTCTCCGGCTTTTCCACGATCAGATTGCGGATGCCGCTTAAAGCATCCGCCTCCGGGTGCCAGCAGCCCACAGCGAAAAAACATTCATCTGTGGCGATATGCACATAAAAACCGGGCGCATGAATGTCCTTGCCCAGCTGGTGGCGGAACTGGATGCCGATATTGGTTTTATAGGGTGTTTTGTCGCGCGAAAAACGGGTATCGCGATACACCCGCATCAGCGAGCCGCCCAGTTTGCGCGGTTCGGCGCGGAAAGCGGGGGCGAAGGAGGCGAGCGCCGGGGCCATCTCCTCGATAAAGTCCAATGCGGGCTCGCGCACCAGCAGCTCATAGTTTTTCTTGTTTGCTTCAAACCATGTTTTATTGTTGTTCGCAGCCAGCTCGTCGAGGAAGCGGAAGGTGTTTTGAGAGAACATTTTGTATCCTCAGGGTGAGGGTGTAAAAATATTTTAACAGAAAGTCCCTCATCTGGCGGGAAGCGCTTGGCCGAATTGCTTTAGGGAATCTGTGATTAAGTCCTGGTGGATATACGAGTCTGTAAACAAAGCATCATTAGGTATAATGCGCGCCCCTCTTTGTTATTTGGAAGTTACCGTGTCCGATCGTCTCGCTGAGTTGTTGCAATACCTTTTGCCTAAACAGGCACTCACTATCTTCGCCGGCAAAGTAGCCGGTGCCAGGGGTGGTGCATGGACTACGCGCCTGATCACATGGTTTATCGGGCGCTATAAGGTCAATATGACGGAAGCGGCAAATCCGGATATTCACAGCTATGCCAGCTTCAATGAATTCTTCACCCGTGCCTTGCGCAGCGATGCACGTCCCCTGGCGGCAGCCGAGTTCGTTTGCCCGGTGGATGGTGCGATCAGCCAGTTTGGCGCGATCGCAAAAGACCAGTTGTTTCAGGCCAAGGGGCACACTTATTCGACCACCGCGCTGGTCGGCGGCGACCGCGAGCTTGCGGTGCAGTATCAGGACGGCAGCTTTGCCACCATCTATCTCAGCCCCAGGGATTACCATCGCATCCATATGCCCTGCGATGGACGTTTGACGCGCATGATCTACGTTCCCGGCGACCTGTTTTCGGTAAACCCGGTAACGGCTCGCGGTGTACCCGGCTTGTTTGCGCGTAATGAACGTGTGGTGTGCGTGTTTGAATCTGCACACGGCCCGTTTGTGCTGACGCTGGTGGGCGCCACCATTGTGGGCAGCATGGCAACTGTGTGGCACGGTGTGGTGAATCCGCCGCGCAGTCGCGAGGTGCGCGAGTGGAAATACGACGACCAGCAAGTCGTGCTGAAGAAGGGCGACGAGATGGGGCGCTTCCTGCTGGGCTCAACTGTGGTGTTGCTGTTCCCCAAAAATACGCTGCAGTTCAATCCGCAGTGGGCGCCTGCTCAGGCTGTACGCATGGGTGAGGTGATGGGTATCAAAGCATAAATTGGTATTGCCCATTCAGTTCACCCCCCCTCCGCAGTTTCCATCACAGCGCCCTCCCCGTCAGCAGTCGAATCACCCGCAAATTTATTCTCCAAATGCAGTTGAGAATTCACCAAATTCATCTGTCGAACCATTAACGCTGGCACAGAAGTATTTCCCACAATTTATTGGGCGACATCGGCCAAACATAACTGCATATGCATTCCAAATTCAATTAATACGCCGCCCCCGGATTCGACCTGGGGGTGATAAATCTGTTATCGTTGTGCCAGTAGAAATGCGTAAAAAGTAAACGCACCGTTTTTTTAATATCAAAGGATTTTATGATGGCAACAAATATGTGGGATGAACGATATGCGGGTGGGGAATATTTTTTCGGCACCAAACCGAATGCTTTTATGGTGAGTCAGCACCATCTGCTCAAACATGGCATGAGCTGTCTGGCAGTGGCCGATGGCGAGGGACGCAATGGCGTGTGGCTGGTTGAGCAGGGCTTGAAAGTGCTGTCAGTCGACAGTTCCGCTGTGGCGGCGAGCAAGGCCGATACCCTGGCGGAACAGCGCGGTGTGAAACTGGATTTCGAAGTGGCTGATTTGCTGAACTGGTCGTGGGGTGAAAATCGCTACGATGTCGTGGTTGCCATCTTCATTCAATTCGCCACCCCTGCACAACGTGAGCAGATATTTGCCAATATGAAAAAATGCCTCAAGCCGGGCGGTCTGCTGCTGTTGCAGGGTTACACGCCGCGCCAGCTTGAATATGGTACCGGTGGGCCGCCCGTGGCCGAAAACATGTACACAGAGGCTTTGTTGCGTAAAGATTTTGCCGATATGGAAATTTTGCATCTGCATGAACATGATGCCGAGATCAACGAGGGGTCAGGTCATCATGGCATGTCGGCGCTAATCGATCTCGTAGTGCGTAAAAAAATATAAAATTGAAATAATTATGGGAGGAGTCAGATAGCCCTTGGTAGATAGTGCTTTAGTAAGAAAATTGCAGCAGCAGGTTACCTGTTTGTTGATGCTTGCTACCCATCTTGGGTTCCGATATGCTGAAAGCGCAATTCCGTTACTAACTCACAAAAGGGGTATTCAGAATGAGCAATAAAGTCAGGGTGGCATTGTTGGGACTTGGCAGCGTAGGTGAGGAATTCGCTTCAAATTTCCTTGAGAAAATTCAGGAAGAACATATTAACGTGGAAATAGTAGCGGTATCAAATTTTGACACCAATACTGCTGTGGCCATGGGATTTTCTCATAGTAAAGTGCCTGTTTTTAAAAATGCGATTGATGTCGTTAACCTGGGGGATAAGGTGGATATTATTTTCGACTTGACCGGCGACCCTGAGCTTCGTAAAAATCTGCGTGCACGCCTGCAGGAAACCAAGAATGGCCATACCGTCATTGCACCGGAAGTAGTGGCACATCTGTTGTGGAATTTCTTTGGTGAAAAAGCTGAAATGCCCATGAGCAAGAAAACCGGTTATTAATTTCAATATTTGACCCTTGAGCTACACAATTGTGGCTTAATTTGTTTTTAAATTCGCAGAATCTTGCAGGTGCGGCCTTGTAACTATTTCTGAAAGAATGCTATGTCATATATTGTCAGTTACGGCATTGGTAGCATCATCGGTTTTATCGTTGTTCTAACTCTGCTGTTCTGGCTGATACGAGACATTGTGCAAAAGAAGCACTCGGTGTTGCGCAACTACCCTCTCATCGGCAGGCTGCGATATTTGCTTGAAAGTCAGGGCGAATACATCCGGCAATATTTCATTGCGGGTGAGCGCGATGAGATGCCTTTCAATCGGGCGGCACGTAACTGGGTGTATCGCACTGCCAAGGGTGTGGGCGGAGTAATAGGCTTCGGCTCCACCAATGACCTGCGCGAGCCGGGCTCCATTATTTTTGTCAATGCACCTTTTCCGGTGCTGGATAGCGAACAATTGGCAACCCCTGCTGTAATCGTGGGTGAGAATTATTGCCGTGAACCTTACACCGCACGCTCCCTCGTCAATATCAGCGGCATGAGCTTTGGTGCATTGTCGGCACCTGCGGTACAGGCGCTTTCCAAAGGTGCGGCGGTGGCCGGTTGCTGGCTGGATACGGGGGAGGGTGGTTTGTCGCCGCACCATCTGCTGGGTAATTGCGAAATCATCATGCAGATCGGCACCGCCCGTTATGGCATCCGCGACCGGCATGGTGAGTTTTCAAAAGATCGCGCTGTGGAATTGGCCAGGAGCGTCAGCGCTTTTGAAATAAAATTGTCGCAGGGTGCAAAGCCGGGCAAGGGCGGCGTACTTCCGGGCGGAAAAGTGACCGAGGAGATTGCAAAGATACGCGGTATTCCGGCGGGTGAGGATTCACTCAGTCCCAACCGACATTCCGACATTGCCAATATTGACGAACTACTTGATCGTATCTGTATGATACGGGAGCTGACCGGCAAACCGGTGGGGGTAAAGACCGCGATTGGCGGCTGGGAGTTCAGCAACTCACTGTGCGAAGCCATCTTGCGCAGGGGGCAGGACTACGCACCGGATTTTCTGGCAATCGATGGTGGTGAAGGCGGCAGCGGTGCGGCTCCGCAGGTGCTGGCCGACCATATGGGCCTGCCCATTATGGAAGCCTTGCCACGGGTGGTGGATGACCTGATTGCGGCAGGCCTGAAGCAACGTATTAAAGTCATCGCAGCTGGGAAATTGGTCACTCCCGCAAAGGCGGCATGGGCACTTTGTACCGGTGCCGATTTTGTAAACACCGCGCGCGGCTTCATGTTTTCGCTAGGCTGCATCCAGGCCATGCGCTGCCACAGCAACACCTGCCCCACCGGCATCACCACGCACAATAAACGCCTGCAACGCGGCCTGGTGGTGGAAGAAAAATTCCGGCGCGTCGCCAACTATGCACTGGGCATGAACAGGGAAATAGAAATGATCGCGCATTCCTGCGGCCTTAAACATGCGCGGGAATTGCGCCGTGAGCATGTGCGTATTGTACAAACTGCGGGCCAAAGTATGGCGATGAATATGCTTTATCCTTATCCGGCTACAAGAGCTGTGTAAGTGTTTTATTATTTACAGGTGAATGTTTTTTAAAAGCCCTTACATCGAGGTGGGTTGGGGGGTATAGTAGCAAAAAACAAGGGGAAAAGATCATGGCAAAAGGACAGCAAAAAAAGAACAAAGAAGCGAAGAAACCAAAAAAGAAACCCACTCCCGTTACAGTTTGAAACTGGCGTTCGCGGTTAGTCTGTAACCGCGAACGCCATGAATTCACTGCGAGATCAAAGCAGGGTTGAATTTGATATGACGCGCTTCAAACCGTTTCCGGTGACGGCCAGAGGCACTCGCACCCTGGCAGTCCAAGTTTTCAACGTGTGGAAATCCGCCGCGAAGCTGTTTGTGAAGTCCAGCTGAATTGCGCCGCCATGACCTGGTAGGGCGCGAAATGTTTGCCATCGATGGCGTCAAACCACCCGCCTATACCAGCAAGGCGAAATCGGGTGCACGTGTCGGCTATTGGTGCCAGCTGGATTACCTGGTAATGATGATCTGGTTAAAAAAATTCCACGCCAAACTGGAACGGGTGTTCAGCGTGGGGTTTTTCTACTTGGTCGTTAGCTTTTTTTCGGCATGAGATGTAAGGGATGCGTTCCAATATTGACCAATAGGTACGGTGGCAAGTTTTTACGCAAGAAAGCTATCGTCAGTTAGGTGCGCATTCCGGTTCAACAGATAGGCCATGGCAAGGGCTTGGATTTGATTTAAACTCGGCAAGCGCATTTTTTTACCATTTTGTTACTAATCGATCAACCCAAAGGAGTACAAGCAATGAAATATGTATTGATACTGATAGGCATGCTGGCTATTTCTTTTTCAGCAATCGCGGATGACACCATGAAGACTCAAGTGAGCAAGTACGGATTCAATGATACGCAAACTCGCCTGGAAGCCGTGCTAAAAGAAAAAGGATTAACCATTTTTGCCAAGATTGATCATGCTGATGGCGCCCAAAAAGTGGGATTAAAAATGCAGCCCGCCACGGTGACAATCTTTGGCAACCCCAAAGGCGGTACCCCGTTCATGGTGGCATCGCCTGAAGCGGCAATAGACTTTCCGCTAAAAGCACTGTTGTGGGAAGATGCCGGTGGTAAAGTGTTTTTGAGTTACTACCCAGTTTCATCGCTTGTGTTGAAGCATAAGATCAAAGGACAGGACGAACTGGCCGGAAAACTGGACGGTTTATTGGCAGCAATCGCAAAGTCAGCGACTGAATGAACTGAGATTTTTTGATATTCAGGTATAAAAAATGCCCGCTCATGCGGGCATTTTTGTTTGTGCATGTGCTACTGGATCCACAAAACCGCCAGCCGCTTCCCAAGTGGAGTTGCTACTCACCCACTCATTCATTCATTCATTCGTTCGTTCAGTAACCGGCTTGACCATTGTCCGCGCATTAAAATTCCGCCTCCAGGTAAAGAAGCTGATTCAGCAGCCTGACTTTCTGATTGGCTTGCATCTTCCTGGCTTGACGAGGTAAGTGCCGGCTGAAGTTGCAATGGGTGCGCAAACGGGTGAAACACGTCCAAATTTGATCCTCCCCCCGCTATCGGGTATAATTCGGGCCGAATCAAAGGCGGGATGAACGATCTGTTCGTCCCGCTTCTTTATGTCTTATACCTTGGGGAGCATCCGGTGTCACAAACGAACCCTGCCATTCTTGTTTTAGCCGATGGAACAGTGTTTCGTGGCATCTCTATCGGTGCCGATGGTGCCAGCGTTGGTGAGGTAGTATTCAATACCTCAATGTCAGGCTACCAGGAAATTCTCACAGATCCCTCTTATTGCAAACAAATTGTTACCCTGACCTGCCCGCATATCGGCAACGTAGGTGTCAATCCCGAGGATATTGAGTCACGTCAGGTATTTGCCAGCGGCCTGGTAATTCGCGATTTGTCGCAAACGGTGAGCAACTGGCGCAGCACGCAGTCGCTGCCTGATTATCTCAAAGCCAATAAAGTCGTGGCCATCGCCGATATCGATACGCGCAAATTGACGCGCATCTTGCGTGAAAAAGGTGCGCAAAGCGGATGTATCGCCACCGGGACGGATGAGGCTGCTGCACTGGCAGCGGCGCGTGGTTTTGCCGGTCTGAACGGTATGGATCTGGCGCAGGTGGTCACTTGCGACAAATCCTACAACTGGACACAGCGCGAATGGAATTTGAAGTCCGGTTATGCTGCTATTGAAAAGACTGAGCTGCACGTGGTTGCTTACGATTTCGGTGTGAAGCGCAATATTTTGCGCAAACTGGCGGAGCGAGGCTGCAAGGTTACTGTCGTACCAGCCAAGACCAGTTCTAAAGATGTGATGGCGCTTAAACCCGATGGTGTATTTTTGTCGAATGGTCCTGGCGATCCGGAGCCCTGTGATTACGCGATTTCTGCCACACAGCAGTTCCTGAAAGACGGAATGCCGCTATTCGGTATCTGCCTGGGCCACCAGATTTTGGGTTTGGCCATCGGCGCCAGGACGCTGAAGATGAAGTTCGGCCATCGCGGCGCAAACCATCCGGTGCAGGACGTGCAGAGCAAGCGGGTGATGATCACCAGCCAGAATCACGGCTTTGCGGTGGATATAAATACCCTGCCTAAAAATGCAAGAGTGACTCATGTGTCGCTGTTTGATGGCACTTTGCAAGGTTTCGAGCTGACCGACAAGCCGGCATTCTGTTTCCAGGGGCACCCCGAAGCAAGCCCGGGACCGCAGGACGTCGATTATCTGTTTGATCGCTTTGTTGGCTCGATGAAAGAAAGGATATCAAGTAGCAAGTGATGAGTTGATGGGTGACAGCTCACCTATCGCTCGCACTTTTTACCCAAGTGATTTATGCCAAAACGTACAGACCTAAAATCCATTTTAATTATCGGCGCCGGTCCCATTGTGATAGGCCAGGCTTGCGAGTTTGATTACTCCGGCGCACAGGCTTGCAAAGCGCTACGCGAAGAGGGCTATCGCGTCATTCTGGTGAACTCGAATCCGGCCACCATCATGACCGATCCGAACATGGCCGATGCAACCTATATCGAGCCTATCACGTGGCAAATTGTTGAAAAAATTATTGCCAAGGAAAAGCCGGACGCCATTCTGCCGACGATGGGCGGGCAGACCGCGCTGAATTGCGCGCTCGATCTGGCCAAGCACGGTGTGCTGGAAAAATACAATGTGGAAATGATAGGCGCATCCCGCGAAGCGATCGACATGGCGGAAGACCGCGAAAAATTCAAGCAGGCGATGACGCGTATCAATCTTGCTTCCGCGCGCTCGGTGATTGCGCACAGCTTGGAAGAAGCGCTGCAGGTGCAGCAAGTTTTGGGCTTTCCTACGGTCATTCGCCCGTCCTTTACCATGGGCGGTTCGGGTGGTGGTATCGCCTACAACCGCGAAGAGTTTGTGGAGATTTGCGAGCGCGGCCTTGAGGCCAGCCCAACCAAAGAGTTGCTGATTGAAGAATCGCTGCTGGGCTGGAAAGAATTCGAGATGGAGGTGGTGCGTGACCACGCCGACAACTGCATCATTATCTGTTCGATTGAAAACCTGGACCCGATGGGTGTGCATACCGGAGACTCGATCACCGTGGCACCGGCACAGACCTTGACCGACAAGGAATACCAGATTCTGCGCGATGCGAGTATCGCTGTGTTGCGTGAAATCGGCGTTGATACCGGCGGTTCCAACGTGCAGTTTGCGATCAACCCCGATGACGGCCGCATGGTGGTGATCGAGATGAATCCGCGCGTGTCGCGTTCATCCGCACTTGCATCCAAAGCGACAGGCTTCCCGATTGCCAAGGTTGCGGCCAAGCTGGCGGTGGGGTACACACTGGATGAGCTAAAGAATGACATCACCGGTGGTGCTACACCGGCCTCATTTGAGCCTTCCATCGATTACGTGGTCACCAAAATTCCGCGTTTTGCTTTTGAGAAATTTCCTCAGGCGAATGACAGGCTGACTACCCAGATGAAATCAGTTGGCGAGGTGATGGCGATGGGGCGTACCTTCCAGGAGTCGTTCCAGAAGGCCTTGCGCGGACTTGAAGTGGGCGTGGACGGGCTGGATTCGAAATATACCGATCGTGAAGCAGTTGCCGCTGAAATGGGTGCACCCGGGCCGCAGCGCATCTGGGCGGTGGGTGATGCTTTCCGCATGGGCATGAGCGTGGACGAAGTATTTTCCTACAGCAAAATCGATCCGTGGTTCCTGGTGCAGATTGAGGACCTGATCAAGCGCGAGGCGGCGCTGATCGGACGCGGGCTGGATACGCTGACCGCGGATGAGTTGCGCACCTTGAAACGCCGTGGCTTTTCCGACAGGCGTTTGGGCAAGTTGCTGGATTGCGCCGCACCTTCTGTGCGTGCATTGCGCCATGCGATGAATATCCGTCCGGTGTACAAGCGGGTCGATACCTGCGCCGCAGAATTCGCCACCAATACTGCCTATATGTATTCCACATATGAAGAGGAATGCGAGTCCAAGCCTACGGACAAGAAAAAAATCATGGTGCTGGGTGGTGGCCCCAATCGTATTGGGCAGGGTATCGAGTTTGACTATTGCTGTGTGCATGCCGCGCTGGCGATGCGTGAAGACGGCTATGAAACGATCATGGTCAACTGTAATCCGGAGACTGTCTCCACCGATTATGACAGTTCGGATCGCCTGTATTTCGAGCCGCTGACACTGGAAGATGTGCTGGAAGTGGTTGCTGTAGAAAAACCTTTTGGCGTGATTGTGCAGTATGGCGGTCAAACTCCTTTGAAGTTGGCGCGTGGTCTGGAGAAAAACGGCGTGCCGATTATCGGCACTACCCCGGATATGATCGACTGTGCGGAAGACCGCGCGCGCTTCCAGCAGATGTTGCAGCAACTGGGCCTGAAGCAGCCGCCTAACCGCACGGTGAGCACGCCCGAGCAGGCAGTGCAGGCGGTGCAGGAAATCGGTTACCCGCTGGTGATGCGCCCCAGCAACGTGCTGGGCGGGCGTGCGATGGAAATCGTGCACAGCCAGCCCGACCTTGAACGTTATATGCGCGATGCTGTCGAAGACGCCAAGATATACCCGGAACGTATGCCGATATTGCTTGATCGCTTCCTCAACGATGCGATTGAGGTGGATGTGGATGCGGTGTCTGATGGCAAAGAAGTGCTTATCGGCGGCATCATGGAGCATATCGAAGAGGCCGGCGTGCACTCGGGAGATTCAGCCTGTTCTTTGCCACCCTTCAGTCTGTCTGCCAGGATGCAGGATGAGTTGCGTCGCCAGACCGTGGCGATGGCAAAGGCCTTGAATGTGGTCGGCCTGATGAATGTGCAGTTTGCGATACAGGGCGAGAACGTGTACGTGCTGGAAGTGAATCCGCGTGCTTCGCGCACCGTGCCCTTTGTGTCAAAAGCGACCGGTGTGCCGCTGGCCAAAGTGGCGGCGCGATGCATGGTAGGGCAGACGCTGGCACAACAGGGCATTACCAAAGAAGTTGTGCCTCCGTTCTATTCGGTTAAGGAAGCCGTTTTTCCCTTCATTAAATTCCCCGGTGTGGACACTATACTGGGCCCGGAGATGAAGTCTACCGGTGAAGTGATGGGCGTTGGAGATACTTTTGCCGAGGCCTTCGTCAAGTCACAACTCGCTGCCGGCGTAAAACTGCCGACCTCCGGCAAGGTTTTTATCAGTGTGCGCGAGGCTGATAAACAAGGCGCCGCAGAGGTTGCCAAGAATCTGCATGAACTGGGATTTAGCATTCTCGCCACACGCGGTACTGCTGCACAAATCAGTGCGGCCGGCGTGCCTGTAAGAGTAGTGAACAAGGTGACGGAAGGCCGTCCCCATATTGTGGATATGATCAAAAACGGCGAGATTTGCCTGATTATCAATACCGTGGACAGCAAGCGCAGCACGATTCAGGATTCCTATTCAATTCGTCATGCCGCGTTACAGGGCCGGGTGACCTATTACACCACCCTGGCCGGAGCGCGAGCCGCCTGTGTGGGCATGCAGCATCACACCGAATTGAACATATATGACTTGCAGGCTTTGCATCAGCGCCTGCTGGATCAAAAAAATAAAGGAAGTAAAATATGAGCAAAATACCTTTAACACTGATAGGCGCGGAATTGCTGCGCAGCGAATTGCACCGACTTAAAACCGTTGATCGACCCTGGGTGATCAATGCCATTGCTGAAGCACGTGCGCAGGGTGATTTGTCCGAAAATGCCGAGTATGAGGCTGCCAAAGAACGCCAGGGTTTCATTGAGGGCCGCATTATCGATCTGGAAGGCAAACTGGGCAGTGCTCAGGTGATTGATCCCAAGACGTTGAATGCGGATGGACGCTGTGTATTTGGCGCGACCGTGGCCCTGGAAGACGTCAATACCGGTGACGTGATGACCTATCAGATTGTGGGCGAGGATGAGGCCGATATTAAGCAGGGCAAAATTTCCATCAACTCGCCCATTGCGCGCGCCCTGATCGGGAAATACGGTGGCGATGTGGCAGAGGTGCAGGCACCAGGCGGTGTACGCGAGTACGAAGTGGTAAACGTTTTATATATCTAGGTATACGCTGAACAAGTCCTGCGACAGACTCACCACGAACGGAATCAAATTGTTCAGTGATTCTCCAGGGCGGGCAAGTTCTGCATGCAGGATTAGCGCGCATCGCCTTTGCGGGTTGTCGGCCTGTTACCTGGAAATCAGCTGATAAATATCCCATGTTGCGAGTAAAGCAGCGTGGGAATAACTGCAAAGCAAGTTGGTTTTTAGTCTTTGTTGCCTAATTGCTTTTTAGTCAGAGGCTTGCCTTTTTTGCGCTTGGGCAGTGAGCGTAGAGGAGTTTCCTGGGGTTGATAGATGACCAGGATCTTGCCGATATGCTGTACTGCACCGGCATTAAGTTGTGTGCAGATTTCCTGCAGCATCGCTGCACGTGCTTCGCGGTCATCGTTCATTACGCGAATCTTGATCAGTTCGTGGCTTTTCAGAGTGCGGGAGATTTCATCAAGCACGCTGGCAGTCAGTCCGGCATTGCCTATCATAACGGTGGGAGCAAGAGAATGCGCACGCGCTTTGAGATCGCGGCGTTGTGTAACGGACAGTATTAACATAATGAACTCCAGATATAGTTCGGTATTCTAATCGATGAAGCCCAGTAAGACCAGTAAACAGTGGATGCGAGAGCATATTAACGATCCTTTTGTGCAGCAGGCACAGAGGGATGGTTATCGTTCGCGTGCCGCGTACAAGCTGCTGGAGATAGACGAGCGTGATCATTTACTCAAGGCTGGCATGGTGGTGGTTGACCTTGGCGCTACCCCGGGAGGCTGGTCACAGGTGGCGGCAAACAAGGTTGGGGAGAATGGCAAAGTGATTGCTCTGGACCTGCTGCCATTGCTGCCCTTGCCCAGGGTTGAGTTTATTCAGGGTGACTTTCGCGAGGACAGTGTTTTGGCGCAGCTGGAGGAAAAGTTGGGCGGCAAGCAGATAGGCATTGTAATTTCCGATATGGCACCCAATATAAGCGGCATTGACTTGTCAGACCAGGCGCGCTCGATGTATCTGGCTGAGTTGGCGCTGGAGTTTGCTGCACAAAATCTCAAACCGGGCGGCGCATTTTTAGTCAAGGTGTTTCAGGGTGTGGGATTTGAAGAGTATGTAAAGACGATGCGCAAGCATTTCGCCAAAGTTGTTAGCCGCAAGCCGAAGGCTTCACGCGACCGGAGCAGCGAAGTTTATATGCTGGGTATCGACAAGATTTAGTGTGTGTTTTTAGTGTGACCTTGAGTAATCGGTCTGCACAGTGTTTAATGCGTTATTGATAAAAGGCTCATAGAGGGGCAACCATGAATAATATGTTTAAAAGTGTAGGAATTTGGCTGGTCGTGGCGCTGGTGCTGATGACGGTGTTTAACCAGTTCAGCCAGAGACAGCAGACCACCCAGGTTCAACTGGATTATTCGCAGTTCCTCGAAGAGGTCAAGCAGGGGCAAATTGCCAAAGTGACCATTGAGGGGCGCACGCTGAAAGCGGTAACGATCGATGGCAAGAAAATTACCAGCTATGCGCCCAGCGATTTGTGGATGGTCTCCGATCTGCTTAAAAATGGCGTGAAAATTGAAGCCAAGCCTGAGGAAGAGCAGTCTTTCTGGATGAGCATATTTGTGTCATGGTTCCCGATGCTGCTGTTAATCGGCGTGTGGATATTTTTTATGCGCCAGATGCAGGGCGGCGGTAAAAGCGGTGGACCATTCTCGTTCGGCAAGAGCAAAGCACGTTTGATGGACGATACCAAGGAACGTGTAACCTTTGCCGATGTGGCAGGGTGTGACGAGGCAAAAGAAGAAGTTTCCGAGCTGGTTGACTTCCTGCGCGATCCGACCAAGTTCCAGACACTGGGCGGACGTATTCCACGCGGTGTGCTGATGGTGGGTAGCCCGGGAACGGGTAAAACACTGCTGGCCAAAGCCATTGCAGGCGAAGCCAAAGTGCCTTTCTTCTCTATCTCCGGTTCCGATTTTGTGGAAATGTTTGTGGGTGTGGGCGCGGCACGTGTGCGCGACATGTTCGAGCAGGCCAAGAAACATTCACCGTGCATTATCTTTATCGATGAAATCGACGCGGTTGGCCGTCAGCGCGGTGCCGGCATGGGCGGTGGCAACGACGAGCGCGAGCAGACTTTGAATGCGCTGCTGGTGGAGATGGATGGTTTTGAAGGCGCGAGCGGCGTCATCGTGATTGCCGCGACCAACCGTCCCGATGTGCTGGATTCGGCTTTGTTGCGCCCCGGACGGTTTGACCGCCAGGTCGTGGTGCCGTTGCCGGATATCCGCGGACGCGAGCAGATCTTGATGGTGCATATGCGCAAAGTGCCCATGGCGGCCGATGTGAAAGCGGATATTCTGGCGCGCGGTACACCGGGTATGTCGGGAGCTGATCTGGCCAACCTGGTGAACGAGGCGGCCCTGTTTGCGGCGCGCCGCAACAAGCGTTTTGTCGATATGGAAGATTTTGAGGCGGCCAAAGACAAGATCATGATGGGTGCAGAACGCCGCTCCATGATTATGCCGGAAGAGGAGCGGCGTAATACCGCATACCATGAATCCGGTCACGCAGTAGTGGCCAGGTTGTTGCCGAAGACTGACCCGGTACATAAAGTGACCATTATTCCACGCGGCCGCGCCTTGGGCCTGACCTTGCAGTTGCCGATGGAAGACCGTTACAGCATGGACAAAAATCGTATTCTCGACACCATCGCCGTGCTGTTTGGCGGACGTATCGCGGAAGAAATTTTCATGCATCAGATGACGACCGGCGCTTCCAACGATTTTGAACGGGCCACCGGCATGGCGCGCAGCATGGTGACGCAATGGGGTATGTCGGATGCCTTGGGGCCGATGGTTTACGGTGAGAACGATGGTGAGGTTTTCCTTGGTCGTTCGGTGACTACCCACAAAAATGTGTCTGAGGCGACGATGCAGAAGGTCGACGAGGAAATCCGCCGTATCATCGATCAGCAGTATAAGCTTGCGCGCGGATTGATCGAAGCCAATAAGGACAAGGTCGAAGCGATGACCAAGGCTTTGCTGGAATGGGAGACCTTGGACGCCGAGCAGATCAACGACATTATGGCGGGTAATCCGCCGCGTGAACCCAAACCTGCCGCGGTAACACAGCCTCCACAACCGCCGCAGGATGCGACTCCGACCGCACCGGCAACCCCTGCTGAGGCTACCTGACAGCAGGATACGGGATCGGGGATTGAGGGTTGAGTAAAAACTCGTTCTTTAATCCTCGGCTCCTTGCTTCCCTTCCTTAATGTTTTTGCACTGTGCCTCACTCCGACTAGATCTGTCCCGTCCTCTGGTGATGGGCATCGTCAATGTCACGCCTGATTCTTTCTCCGATGGTGGCAGCCACTTTTTACGCGACGCAGCCATTGCACATGCACAGCAATTAATTGCTGAAGGGGCTGACATCCTCGACATTGGCGGCGAATCAACACGCCCGGGTGCGCAGGAGATCAGCGTGCAGGAGGAGTTGGATCGCGTGTTGCCGGTAATAGAAAGCCTGGGTGCAGTGGCCGTGCCACTGTCCATCGACACCTGTAAGGCGGATGTGATGCGCGCCGCATTGGCGGCGGGTGTGCATATGGTCAACGATATTAATGCACTACAGCAGGCAGGTGCCCTGGAAGCGCTTGCAGCAAGTGGTGCTGCGGTGTGTCTGATGCACAAGCAAGGCCATCCCCAAACCATGCAACTCGAGCCGCAATACCAGGACGTGTTATTCGAAGTGATGGCTTTCCTGCGAACCCGCGTGGAAGCCGTAGAAGCGGCTGGCATAGCGCGCGATCGGATCGTGGTTGATCCGGGTTTTGGTTTTGGCAAAACCTTGCTGCATAACCTGACCCTGTTACGCAATCTGGATCAATTTTCTGCATTGGGCGTGCCGCTGCTAGCCGGGCTATCCCGCAAATCGATGCTGGGCTCGATTACCGGGCAGCCGGTGGATGAGCGCATGGCTGCCAGTGTGGCTGCTGCGCTGATAGCGGTGCAACGCGGGGCAAGTATTGTGCGGGTGCATGATGTGCAAGCTACGTGTGATGCGCTTAAAATATGGAACGCGGTGAATTTTTGAGGTGGATCTGTCGGTGCGGATTAATTTTTTCTAAAGCCCGGTAGGGTGGGCACGTTTTTTGTGCCCACGCGATCATAACGAATGATGCAGAACGGATATTGTTTAACAGCGTGGGCAAACGATGTAACCGTATGCCCACCCTACCGCATAGTTAACGCGGAGTAGTATGAATTTAAAACTGAATGGAGTAACACGGTGAGCAGAAAATATTTTGGTACCGATGGCGTACGCGGCAAAGTTGGTGAATTTCCCATTACACCAGAGTTTGTGATGCATCTGGGTTATGCAGCTGGCAAGGTATTGGCCACGGCAGACTGGCATCTGGCCGAAGGTGAACGTCCCACGGTATTGATAGGCAAAGACACGCGTATATCCGGGTATCTGCTGGAGTCTGCATTGCAGGCCGGCCTGATTGCAGCGGGCGTGGACGTCTATCTGGCGGGGCCGATACCTACCCCGGCCGTGGCCTATTTAACCCGTGCACTGCGACTGCAGGCCGGGGTGGTGATATCGGCCTCGCATAACCCGTTTGAAGATAACGGCATCAAATTTTTTTCCGCGACGGGCAGCAAATTGCCCGATGAAATCGAGCATGCCATTGAGGCCGGAATGGATGCGCCTATCGTCACGATGTCATCCGCCAAACTGGGTAAAGCTAAACGGCTTGATGATGCGGCGGGAAGATATATCGAATTCTGCAAGAGTAGCTTCCCTTATGAGCTGGACTTGCGCGGGATGAAATTGGTGGTGGACTGCGCACACGGTGCGGCTTACCACATTGCCGGTCACGTGTTCCATGAGCTGGGTGCGGATGTGGTTACTATCGGCGTGCAGCCGGATGGCAAAAATATTAACGATGATTATGGCGCGACCGCACCGGCAAATCTGCAGAAGGCGGTGATTGAGCACAAGGCAGACTTGGGTATTGCGCTGGATGGCGATGCTGATCGACTTGTAATGGTGGACGCCGAAGGCCGCTTATATGATGGCGATCAACTGCTCTACATCATCGCGCAGCACCGGCAAAAGCTGGGTGTGATGAAGGGCGGTGTGGCGGGCACGCTGATGACCAACCTGGCTTTTGAACACGCCATGGTGCGTATGGGAATCCCATTTGCGCGTGCCAAAGTGGGCGACCGTTATGTGATGGAGTTGATGCAACAGAACGGCTGGCAACTGGGCGGTGAAAATTCGGGTCATATTATTTGTCTGGACCGGCATAGCACCGGTGATGGCATTATTTCCGCGCTGCAGGTGCTGCACGCACTGCGTGACAGCAAACAAACACTGGCCCGTGCAGCGGCAGATATGCTGATGTATCCGCAGGTATTGATCAATGTGCGCATTGCCAAGGGGCAGGATTGTACCGCACATGCCGCTGTGCAAGCAGCTGTGGCATCTGCTACCACGGCTTTGGCGGGAAAAGGGCGGGTATTGTTGCGGCCTTCCGGTACCGAGCCGCTGCTGCGTGTCATGGTGGAAGGGGAGGATGGCGAAAAGGTGCGTTACTGGGCTGAAAATATTGCCCAGGCGGTGCGTGCGGTGGCTTGATATGTTTGTTGAACCGGTCCAGAGGACGGGTTCAATTATGGATGGAAGTCGCACAGGAAATTTTAACTGGAACTATTCATGCTCAGAAAACTGGCAGTTGTTGCATTGCGTATTTACCAAAAAAACAAAATCAAGCCTGATAAGGGAAGCAAAACGGATTATGTCTATGTGGCTAATCAGGGCAGCAATAATATCTCGCAGTACATAGTTTCTGTACATGGCAACCTGATTCCGCTGGCCACAGCGACGATTGCAACCGGGACAACCCCCGTTTGTATCGCAGCTGCTCCCTCGGGAAGATATGCCTATGTTGCCAACCAGGGCGGCAACAGTATTTCGCAGTACAAGATAAGTACCACAGGAAGCCTCGAAGAGCTGGCTTCGCCTGTTGCAGCCGGAACATCTCCGGTTGAAATCGCCATAGCCCCATCCGGCAGATTTGCCTATGTGGCGAATAGCAGCAGCAATGATATTTCACAGTATGTTATCGGTGACAACGGTATGCTCGGTGCCATGTCTCCCGCAACAGTTGAGACAGGTATGATACCTGTTGCAATCACTGTTGATCCGTCAGGCAGGTATGTATATGTGGTGAATAACAGCAGCAACAACATCTCGCAGTTCATCATTACTGAGAATGGCAGCCTGCAGGCAATGACACCGGCGACTATCGCGGCAGGGACGGCCCCGCGTTCCATTGCTGGCGAGCCAACCGGTAAATATGTGTATGTGGTTAACAGGTCCAGCGGAGATGTTACGCAATACGCGATCAGCACGGATGGACGACTTGCTCCGATGCCGGCACCTGTTGCTGCCGGCAAGCATCCCATCTGCATAAGTATTTCCCCCTCGGGCAAGCAGGCCTATGTTGCAAATCAAAATGGCAACAGTATTTCGCAGTACACTCTGGCAGAGAATGGCAGGCTGGTACCAATGATGCCGGCAACCGTAGATACTGCGGTAACCCCGGTCAGCGTCGCCGTTTCGCGCTCGGGGAAGTATGCTTATGCAAGTAATATCAGCAGCAATAATGTCTCGCAGTTTTCGATTGATTCCCAGGGTGGTCTTGTGGCGATCCAGGTGAACAACTGGGGCAAGGCTACTGTTGCAGCAGAGGTGTCCCCGCGTTTTGTCCTGAGCATAAGTATTTGCTGATCATCCACGAAGTTCAGCAGGTTACAGCCCCGCGTTTGTCTCCCCTCTCCCACTTGTGGGAGAGGGGCCGGGGGAGAGGGTGCACAAAAGGATAATGAAGGTTTTTCTACGGTTTCCCCTCTCCCTAACCCTCTCCCACAAGTGGGAGAGGGGACTGCTGAACTTCGTGGCTAATCAGTAAGTATTAAGACTGTACAGTTTCAGTCCGTTGATTTTCCATATGGAAAAATTAGCGGCTTGCGGCGAATATAGTACGGGCTTGGTGTAGTATCTGCGTAGTGGGGTTTATAGACCAAGCTTCAACCGGGTATGCGTTATCTTGACGGGAAATTGAAGTGAGCAAAAAACCAACATTGCCGGAAGACATTGCCAGGCCTGAAGTTACTCAAGTAGATAAATTGCGCAGCAGTTTATTGATACTCGCCTGTGCGTTTATGAATTTCGCCGTGATGTTCTGGTTGGCCATTTACTGGTTGATGGGGCAGAGTTATTCAACCAATGTTCCACTGGCATATCAGGCGATTTCGGTCAGCTCCCTGATTTATTATATAAAGACCCGAAATTTCGGGGTTTTCCGTTTTATCCAGCTGGGTTTGTTTTTATTTGCACCTTTTGTTATGCAATGGAGCGTCGGCAGTTCAATTACTTCCAGCGGAGTGACGATATGGGCCTTGCTGGCACCCGTCGGTGCGGTGGTGGTAGCCGGATGGCGTGAATCCATTCCCTGGTTTGTTGCATACATAGTTCTGACAGTAGTATCCGGTTTTTTTGATTACTTCCTGGGAGTTGGTTATACAGGCGGCATGGAACTGAAAACCATAGGCGTTTTCTTTGCGCTCAATTTTGTTGCGATGTCGTCAATTCTGTATTTTTTGGTGCGTTATTTTGTGCTGGAAACAGACAGGATGAAAGAGAAGCTGAATCGTGAGCATGATTTACTGATTGAGGAACAGGCTAAGTCAGAGAGTTTGCTGTTGAATGTTTTACCTTCGTCAATTGCACAGCGCTTAAAAGATAAACAGACATTAATCGCCGATGGCCATGCCGATGTGACGGTGATGTTTGTGGATATTACCAACTTTACCCAAATGACAGAGCAGATGGTGCCCAAGCAAATGGTGGGCATGTTGAACAAGCTGTTTTCCTGGTTTGATTTGTTGACGGACAAGTATGGTCTGGAAAAAATCAAAACCATAGGCGATGCCTATATGGTGGTAGGCGGTCTCACGCGCAACAGCGAAAACTATGTGAAGAATATTGTGGACATGGCGCTGGAGATGCAGCAATTTGTTTCACAGCACCCCGATTTGTCCAGGCACAGGCTGGGTATACATATTGGCATAGCAACCGGCCCGGCGGTGGCGGGGGTTATAGGCAGCAAGCGTTTTATTTATGATGTGTGGGGTGATACGGTCAATATCGCCAGTCGTCTGTCGGATGACGGCAAGAAAGGAGATATTTTGACCGATAAAACCACCTATCAGCGCATGAGTCAGGGATACATATTCGATCAGCCCGTTATCTCCCATATGAAGGGAAAGGGCGAGGTGATCCGCTATCGTCTGTCCGGAAAGAAAGTGTCTGCTCGCCGTTAGGCTTCTTCACTCTTTATCTGTTCTCTTCGAGTAGAATTTTCCATAGCTTAAGAACCGGCTCGGCATTAATCTCCCCGGCATCCAGACGACGGGGAGCGTTATTGTTTAATCTCATTTTGTGCTGTAACAGGCGCAAGCTGCGGTAAATATCCTGCACCGCATTGCTGGTTTCCTGTTCGATCAATCCCAATTTTGCCGCCTGCTGCAGGAGTGCAAGATTGCCACTGTTGGCAGTCAGCTGCGGATAGGTGGCGGCGTAGGCAAGCACCAGAAACTGCACCATAAATTCGATATCAACCATGCCGCCCCGGTCATGCTTTAGATCAAATAATTCACTATTGTTGACATGCCCGTCACGCATTTTTTGGCGCATCTCTACCACATCATCGCGTAATTTATTTATGTCGCGTGGCTGGCATAAAACTGCTTTGCGGATTGCCTCAAACTGTGCGCCCACCTTTGCATCCCCTGCGCTAAAGCGGGCGCGTGTCAGGGCCTGATGCTCCCACACCCAGGCATTTTTTTGCTGGTATTCCTCGAATGCGCCTATGCTGCTGACCAGCAAGCCGCTGGCACCGTTGGGGCGCAGACGAAGATCGGTCTCGTACAGGCGACCCGCAGAAGTGTAGCTGCTCAGCACGGTATTGATGCGCTGTGCCAGCCTGGCATAGACTTCCCCGGCATCGGGGTGCGGGTCGTCATACAAGAAAATCAGATCCAGATCGGAGGCATAACCCAGCTCGCGCCCTCCCAGCTTGCCATAGGCAATGATGGCGAACCGATGCTGCTCCTGATGTTTTTTGCGCGCGTCACGCCAGCACAGTTGCAATACATGGTGCAAAATCAAATTGGCCAGATCGCTCAAATGATCGCTTAATATTTCCAGCGGCAGCAGTCCCTGCAGATCCATGGCCAGCAGGTGGAAGGTCTGGCTGTGATGAAACTGGCGCAACACATCCATCGCCCGTTCAATGTCATCGCTGCAATCCGCCAGTTGTGCCTGCAGGGAGTTATCGAGCGCAGGCCAATCCGGTGCGCGGTATATTTCGCGCGCATCCAGCAATTCATCCAGCAGAAACGGGTGTAAAGACAGGTAGTCGGAAGCCCACTCACTGGCACTGGCTATGCCGACCAGGCGCGGCAGTACCTGCGGGTATTCGGCCATAAACGCCAGATAGGAGGCGCGACGGCTGATGTTTTCCAGCAGTTTGAGCACACGCGGCAGTGCCTGGTCGGCATTGCCGGAGGCGGCGCACAGGCCGATGAATTGCGGAACAAGCTTGTCCAGGCGCTGGCGGCTAAGCTCGGGAAGCTGGCGGTAACGCCCGCTGTCGCGGATCTGCAGCAGGCGTTCAGCCACGGCGGCGGCATCGGAGTAGCCAATTTTTGCCAGTCCCTCACGCAACTCATCTGCCTGCAGCCCTTCATGCCAGAGTGCATAGTCTGCGCTGTCGCCCGCTGTGGAAGGTTCTTCCTGGGTGCTGAATATTTGTTCAAAATGCCTGCTGACGATATCGCGGTGCTGCTTAAAAACTTCCAGCATGTCCGCGTAGGTCGTATAGCCCATGGCGCAGGCGATGATGGCCTGTTCTTCGTTTTTTTCCGGCAACTCCTGGGTTTGCTGGTCATCAAGGTACTGCAGGCGGTGCTCCAGATTGCGCAAAAATACATAAGCGGTATTTAATTCGGTCACCGAAGCGCTGCTTAATTGCCCATTTTCGGCCAACAGCTGCAGTACCTTCTGGGTTGGACGTACGCGCAGGCGGGCATCGCGCCCACCCCGTATTAACTGGAAGACCTGCGCAATGAACTCAACCTCGCGTATACCGCCGGGGCCCAGTTTGACATTGTTCATGCGGTCGCGGCGCATGACCTCCTGGCGAATCTGGGCGTGCAATTTGCGCATGGATTCGAATGCGCCAAAGTCGAGGTATTTGCGAAAGACAAAAGGCTGGGCAAGCTTCGTCAGCTCAAGGGTTGCGGGGCACGCAACCGGGGATACCACACGGGCCTTGATCCATGCGTAGCGCTCCCATTCGCGTCCCTGTGCCACCAGATATTCTTCCAGCGCGGCGAAGCTCATGGTCAGGGCGCCGCTGTCGCCATAGGGACGCAAGCGCATGTCGACACGGAATACATAACCGTCGGCGGTGACCTCATTGATCAGTGCAATTATTTTGCGTCCCAGACGGTTAAAGAAATCATTATTGCCTATGCTGTGCGCACCGTCGGTGTCGCCGTCTTCCGGGTACACAAAAATCAGGTCTATATCGGAGGATACGTTCAACTCGCCCCCGCCCACCTTGCCCATGCCTATCACCAGTAACTGCTGAGGCTTGCCACTGTCGGCGCCTATGGGAAGGCCATACTGTTGCTGCAGCGACTGCATTGCGCAAATTTGCGCGCGTTGCACGGTGAGCTCGGCCAGTGCGGTCATGCAGGCCATCACCTCATCCAGATCGGCCAGCCCGCCCAGATCACGTGTTAAAACTTTGAGCATCACGCGCTTGCGCAAGTTGCGCATGGAACGCGACAGCTCTTCCTCGTTGTTGGCAGGCATGGCATTGAGCCAGCCGGCAATTTCTTCTGCGCTGCCCGGCTGTGCATAGTTTTCGTTCAACCATGGTCGCAGGCCGGGATCTGCATTCAGCAGATGCTGGACATATCGGCTGCAGTGCGCGGCATGTTGCAGCAGTGCGTCAAAATCAGGGGGTGACAGTGGGTTTAAGGTGTTCATGGCGTGTGCTTCAGGGTAAAATAGGAACCGTTTACCGTCTGATTATAAAACTCAAATGCCAGTCTTGCCTCATCTATTTGGCTGCCACCATATTTGGCAATCCGGCACCCGCTGACCATGCTGAAAATTACCTTAAGAATTGCCGGACGGACTCTCACGATTATGCGGCGCATAGCGGTGGCTGTTGTTCTGTTGCTGGCTTTTTCAGCAGCAGGACTCATTTTGACTTTGCGCTATTCGGTGTTGCCTGACATCGAGCAGTATCACGACGATATTGTGCATTCGGTTGGTAAGGCCATCGGATTGACGGTAGCCATAGGCAAGATTGAAGCCGACTGGCACGGTTTGGGCCCGCACTTGCGTCTAACAGACATAAGCATTCTGGATAAACAGCAGCGCACCGCACTGGCATTGCGGCGGGTTGATGTCGTGGTGTCATGGATGACTCTGCTGGCGGGTGAATTACGCCTGGCCAGCCTTGAAATAGATCAGCCGGATTTGATGATCAAGCGCGATGTCAATGGTGTGCTGCAAATTTCCGGAATACAGCTACTGGCAGAGACGTCGGCGGACAATAACTTTTCAAATATGCTGTTGCATCAATCCAGGATCGTCGTGCGCGGCGCAAAAATTTCCTGGCTGGATGAACAAAAGGCGAAGCCGCTGCTCGTGTTTGACCAGGTGAATCTGATTATTGAAAATTTCTGGAATTATCACCTTTTTTCAATGCGCGCCATCCCCCCAGCAGATTTATCGGCGGAGTTGGACGTGCGTGGAGATTTCTACGGGAAAAGTTTTGACGATATACCAAGCTGGGAGGGTGAAATTTACACTCAACTTGAGTACGCAGATTTGGCCGCATGGAAAACCTGGCTGCCTTTGCCCCTGTCACTCAAACAGGGAAGAGGTGCCTTGCGCGGTTGGCTGGGAGTGGAAGAGGGCAAAATCAAGCAGGTCACGACAGACCTTGCGCTGGTTAATGTGCAAACCCGCCTGGCTGAAGACCTCCCCCCACTGGATATTCGTGTGCTGCACGGTCGTCTTGCCTGGCGAGATGTGCCGCATGGCTTTGAGACTTCAGTTCACAATTTTTCATTAAAGCTGTTCAACAACTTTGTGCTCAAGCCGACGGATGTATTTATCAGAATTGGCAAAGAGCAGGAGACTGAATTTTCCACGGGTGAAGTGCGTGCAAACCTGCTGGAACTTGAGGGACTGGGGAAGTTGATGGATTACTTGCCTTTGGAGCGAAAGCTTAAAGACCAGTTTGCCGAGTTCTCACCGCATGGCCGGGTTGAAAATTTGCTAGCCAAGTGGCAGGTCGATGCGGAAAACAAATTGCACTATAAGGCGAAAGCAAAATTTGAGGAGCTGTCGCTGCTACGAGTGGGAAAATTGCCGGGCTTTTCCGGCTTGAGCGGGGAGTTAAACGGCAACGAAAGTAGTGGCACGTTGTCTATTAACTCGCACGATCTGAAATTTGATGCGCCGCAATTTATGCCGGAACCCCTTGCAGTAGACACAATTTCCGGGCAGGCAAGCTGGCGGACCAATGCCGGTGATCTGGAGGTCAAACTTAAAAATGTTGCAGCGTCTAATGCCGATTTTTCCGGTACTGCACATGGCAGTTACGAAACACTGGTCAACAGTCCGGGCAAGATGGATTTAACTGTGCACTTGACGCGTGCATCGGTTGCGCATACCAGCAAATATATTCCGCTTATCGCGCTGGGGGCGGATGCGCAGAAGTGGATCAAGCAATCATTGCTGGATGGACAATCCAGTGATTTCAACCTGCGCATCAAGGGAGACATGAATGACTTTCCATTTGTGAATAACAAGAAGGGAGTGTTTAAAATCCAGGCGCGCGCAAAGGGAGTCGCGCTGGAATATGTTCCCGGATGGCCGCGTATAAACAATGCTAATGCCGAATTGTTGATTCAGGGCAAGGAGCTGAAGGTGAATGCATCGTCAGCGATGACAATGGGAGTAAGCCTTAAAAATGTTGTGGTGTCGATACCCGATGTACTGAGCAAGGATTTGACGCTGAACATACGCGGCGAAGCCGAAAGTGAGAATGCCCGCGCGCTCGAATATGTTAACTCAAGCCCGGTACGGGGATATATCGATGGTTTTACCGACGATATAGTTGCAAAGGGAAGTGGCAAGCTGAATCTGAAACTTGATATTCCGCTGAGCAGCAGCCAGTCAGTCAAGGTGGCTGGCAGCTATCATTTTATGGATAGCGATATAGACTTTGGCGAGAGCTTGCCCACACTGCGCAAAACCAACGGTGATTTGGTTTTTACCGAAGCGGCGGTCAGCAGCAAAAATATAGTCACGCAAATACTCGGGGGGCCGGCCAGACTGTCGATAGAAAGCGGTGAGGACGGTGCAATGAATGTCAAACTGGGCGGTAAAGCCAATTTTACTGTGCTACGCGAGCTGAACCCGCTTCCTTTATTGAACAAGCTGAGTGGCGAGCCTGCATGGAATATTGAAATTGGGGTGCACCACAAACTAAGAAAAATATCGCTCACCTCCAGTCTGCAGGGTTTGCAATCTGATTTGCCTGCGCCATTGGACAAGCACGCTGACGAATCCATTCCTGTGCATCTGGAAATAAAGGACCTGGACAGGGAACGGGAATCATTGAACCTGCAATATGGTTCGCTGCTTAACGCCAATATATTGCGCAAGAAAAATGAAGAGGGTGAGTGGAACATAGAGCGCGGCATCGTCAATTTTGGTAATGTCTCACAAAAGGCTGATCGGGATGGTTTGTGGGTAATCGGCACGCTGCCGCTGGTGTCTTTGGAAGGCTGGGGTGTGTTTGCCGGAATTGGTGAGCTGTCAGGCGTTGCTGGTGGCGATACGGTCCCGCAGATCAGTTTGGCGGGAGCCGATTTGTCGATTCAGAAATTAACCGGCTATGGCAACGCGGTGAACGATTTGCATGTCAAGGCAAGCAGCCGCAATGACATACTGATGGCACATCTTGCGGCCAGTGAGTTGACTGGAGAAGTGAGCTGGCGTGCGGGTGTCAAGCAGTCCGGATACAACGGGCGGTTAATGGCGCGGCTGAAAAATCTTGATCTCGGTCAGACAAATGGCGACAACGGCAAGGAATCTCAGCCGGAAAAAAACTCGCAGCCTAAGGTAAATACGGTAGTGGAACTCCCGGTCATCGACGTAACAATAGATAAACTAAGCCTTAAAGGACGCCAGCTGGGGAAACTTGAGTTGCTGGGGCAGCAATATGAACAGGGTTATCTGCTTGATCACCTGCGTCTGACCAGTCCTGATGGCGTGGTGAGCGCGGACGGGCAGTGGAGGATGTCGGAAGATGCGCCGCAGACTCAGGTAAACCTAAAGCTTGAAATGAGTAATGCGGGCAATATGCTGGCTCGTGCCGGGTATCCCAATAGCGTCAAAAATGGCAGTGGCAAAATTGAAGGCACATTCGCCTGGCCCGGAGCGCCGGGAATGTTCAGCAAAGCCAATCTGAACGGCAAACTCAAGCTGGATACCGGCAAGGGCCAGTTTCTGCAGATTGATCCGGGAGTGGGCAAGTTGCTGAGTATATTGAGCCTGCAAGCCTTGCCGAAACATATGACACTGGATTTCGAGGATGTTTTCAGCAAGGGATTTGAATTTGATAAAATCAGCGGTTCGGCCAATATAAAGCAGGGGGTCATTATTACGGATAATTTAAAGCTGGAAGGTTCAGCCGCCAAAGTGAGCATGACGGGACAAATGAATTTGAACAATGAATCGCAAAATTTGCGTGTACGTATTGTGCCTGCAGTGGGAAACAGCGCTGCCTTGATAACGCTTGCGACGGTGGCGAATCCGGTGGTGGGGGCAGGTGTCTTTATTGCAGGAAAAATATTGAATGATCCGCTCGGCCAACTGCTAGCGTTTGAATACGATATCAGCGGCAGTTGGTTGGATCCGAAAGTGGAAAAAGTGGGTATGGGTAAATAAGCAGGTATTGGTATTAGAATGAGCGGAATAATGATCAATTGTAAATTTCAAGAGAGCACATCATGGCAGACATAGACTCGACACAAAGGCGCATAGCAGCGCAGGTAAATGCATTCAAGGTTGCCGCAATCCAGATGGCTTCGGGCCCCAATGTCGCGGGTAATTTGAGCGAGGCGCGCCGGCTGATTGAAAACGCCGTGGCGCAAGGCGCGCGACTGGTGGTGTTGCCTGAATTTTTTTCCATCATGGGCATGAAAGAGGATGACATGTTGGCGGTGCGTGAGCAGATCGGCAGCGGCGTAATGCAATCCTTCCTCGCGGAAATTGCGCGCAAGCACCGCATCTGGGTGGTGGGTGGCTCGATTCCTGTGGTGGCTAATGCACCCAGCAAAGTGCGCAATACCTGTCTGGTTTTTGACGATCATGGCGAACAAGTGGCGCGCTACGACAAAATTCATCTGTTTAACCTCGACCTCGGGAACGAGCACTACCATGAAGCGAACACCATAGAGGCGGGCAATCAGGTGGTGGTGGTGGATAGCCCGTTCGGACGTATCGGTTTGGCAATTTGCTACGACCTGCGTTTTCCCGAACTTTTCCGCGCGATGAAGAATGTGGATATTGTCGTGTTGCCTTCGGCCTTTACCGCGACAACCGGAAAAATGCATTGGGAAACCCTGGTGCGTGCGCGCGCCATTGAAAACCTGACTTATGTCATCGCGGCGGCGCAGGGGGGCTACCATGTGAACGGCCGTGAAACACATGGCCATAGCATGATCGTTGACCCCTGGGGGCGCGTGCTGGATGAATTGCCGCGCGGGTCCGGGGTGGTGCTGGCGGAAGTCAATCCAAGTTATCAGGCCAGCCTGCGCGCAAGCCTGCCCGCACTGACCCATCGCACCCTGGTCTAATTGAGATAGCAGGCGTAGGGTGGGCAAGCTTCATCTGCCCACGCGGGTTGGTGGGTACAGCCTTCGGTCTTTGCCCACCCTATGCTTTCCGATTTAACCGGGCAGAAAAGACATGCAATATTAATTACAAATTTTCACGGGCTATCAGATGCAAAAAGATTCAATATTCGCCCTCGCGCGACAGTCGCTGTTGACACCCTTTTCCCTGGATGAGCGCAAGCTTGAACAGGTGTTCGGCAAAATGCTGGCGCACCAGCTGGATTATGCCGATCTGTATTTCCAGTATGGCCGGGCCGAGAGCTGGTCGCTGGAAGAGGGCATCGTCAAATCCGGCAGTTTCAGTATCGACCAGGGAGTGGGCGTGCGCGCAGTAAGCGGCGAAAAAACCGCGTTTGCCTACTCTGATGACATCAGCCTTGCTGCCCTGGAAGGCGCGGCCCTGGCCACGCGTGCCATTGCCCGCCAGGGCGGCACACAAAGTGTTGCCATGCTGAGTAATAAATCTGCGCAGGGTAAAAAGGGCGGTTTGCTGGTTCATGATCAAGCCACCCATTTGTACCTGCCGCATGACCCCATTGCCAGCATCAGCGCGTCAGAAAAGGTGGCATTGCTGGAGCGACTGGAGCGCCATGCACGTGCACTTGACCCCAGGGTTACCCAGGTGATGGCTGGCCTGGCAGGGGAATATGAAATCGTCATGGTGGCGCGCAGCGACGGACTGATGAATGCCGATATTCGGCCGCTGGTGCGTTTGTCCCTGCAAGTCATTGTGGAAAGTAACGGCAAGCGCGAACAGGGATCGGCCGGGGGCGGCGGACGATTTGATTACAATTATTTCACTGAAGAGGTGTTGCAAACATATGCCGCCGAGGCGGTGCATCAGGCCGTCATCAATCTCGATGCGCGCCCGGCTCCGGCGGGAAATATGACCGTGATACTGGGTCCGGGCTGGCCCGGAATTTTGCTGCATGAGGCCGTCGGCCACGGCCTGGAGGGCGATTTTAACCGCAAGGAAAGCTCGACTTTTTCGGGACGTATAGGCGAGCGTGTCGCGTCCCAAGGGGTAACCGTGGTGGATGATGGCACCATCGCCGACCGCCGCGGCTCGCTACAAATGGACGATGAGGGCAATCCCACCCAGCGCACCGTGCTGATTGAAGACGGCATCCTCAAAGGCTACTTGCAGGACACGATGAATGCACGCCTGATGGGCGTGCCTGTCACCGGAAATGCGCGGCGCGAGTCCTTCGCGCACCTGCCGATGCCGCGCATGACCAACACCATGATGCTGAATGGCGCGCATGATCCAAAAGAAATCATCGCCTCGGTCAAGCATGGCCTCTATGCCGCGAATTTTGGTGGTGGTCAAGTCGATATTACCAACGGGAAATTTGTCTTCTCCACCACCGAAGCCTACATGATAGAAGACGGCAAGATCACCTACCCGGTGAAAGGCGCAACGCTGATAGGTAACGGCCCTGAAGCCATGAACCGCGTCAGCATGATAGGCAATGATATGGCGCTGGACCCCGGCGTGGGAAGCTGCGGCAAGGAAGGCCAGCATATTCCGGTGGGAGTAGGGCAGCCGACTGTGCGGATTGATGGCTTGACCGTTGGCGGGACAGCATAAAGGCAGGGTTAAGGATTGAAGACTGAGGATTGAGGACTGAGGATTCAGTGCTTGTTTTAAAATTAGAGGATGAAATAATGGATATCAAAGACAGTAATGGCAACGTGCTCAGCGAAGGTGATTCTGTACAGATCATTAAAGATTTGAAGGTAAAAGGGGCTTCAGACACCCTGAAGCGCGGAACGATCATCAAAAATATTCGCCTTGGCTCCGGCGAGGAGGCGGTCGAGGGTAATTCAGACAAGATCAAAGGCCTGCGTTTGAAACAATGCTTTGTAAAAAAAGTGATGTAGGTCGGGTTAGCGTAGCGTAACCCGACATTTCCAGGCTCCAATAAACCCCGGCCCATCGGGTATAATTCCCACCTTATGTTGATTTTTCGCGCCCTCCAGTCTCCTGACCACCAGCCTGTCGCACTCACCATCGGAAATTTCGATGGCGTGCATCTGGGCCACAAGGCATTGCTGTCGCGCCTACTTGCGGAAGCAAAATTACGGGGATTACCCGGCGCAGTGGTGATATTCGAGCCGCACCCGCGCGAATTTTTCACCCCGGATCAGGCACCTGCACGGCTGACAAGCTTGCGCGAAAAACTGGAACTGCTGTCTGAGCTGGGCGTGGATAGGGTGCATATCTGCCGCTTCAACAGCAAGTTTGCGCAGATGAGTGCAAGCGATTTTATCGACGCGCTGCACAAAAAATTGGCCGTGAAATATGTGTTGATCGGCGACGATTTCAGGTTTGGCAGCGGGCGCAGTGGTGACTTCGCGCTGATGGAAAAAAGTGCGATTCAGCAGGGTTTTAAGGTTGAAGCAATGCATAGCGTACTCTACGACGGGCTGCGCGTTTCCAGTACTGCGGTCAGGGCTGCCCTAGCCACGGGTCACATGCGTGCGGCGAAAAGATACCTGGGGCGGCCCTACAGCATCAGTGGGCGGGTAGTGCACGGCGAAAAGCTGGGACGTGAGATCGGCTTTCCTACGGCCAATGTGCAGATGAAATATAACCGCCCGCCGCTGTCCGGTATTTTTGTGGTGCGCGTGACAGGTGATCATATTCCACCACAGCATGGCGCGGCGAGTCTGGGTGTGCGCCCCACCGTGCATGCAAACGGACGCGCTGTGCTGGAAATTCACCTGCTCGATTTCGCGCAGGAAATTTACGGCCAGCATCTTTGTGTGGAGTTTTTGCACAAGTTGCGCGATGAAGAAAAGTATCCGGATTTGACAAGTTTGACGCGACAAATTGCACTCGATGTAGAAAACACCAGGAAATGGTTTAATGAAAATGGATTACCCTGAAAAAATGGATTACCCTGAAAAAATGGATTACAAGTCCACCCTCAACCTGCCCGACACCCCCTTCCCCATGCGCGGTGATATGGCCAAACGCGAGCCGCAAATGCTGGCGCAATGGCAGGAACAAAAACGCTATCTGAAAATTCGTGCGGCCAGCAAGGGGCGTCCAAAATTTGTGCTGCACGACGGCCCGCCTTATGCCAACGGTGACATTCATCTCGGTCATGCGGTGAATAAGGTTCTCAAGGACATGATTGTTAAAAGCAAGACGCTTGCTGGCTTCGATGCACCCTACGTGCCCGGCTGGGATTGCCACGGACTGCCGATTGAATTGCAGGTTGAGAAAAAACACGGCAAGAATATTCCGCCCTCACAATTCCGTGAACTGTGCCGCGAGTATGCGGCGCTACAAATTGAAAAACAGAAGAAAGACTTCATCCGCCTCGGCATACTGGGCGACTGGGATCATCCTTACCTGACGATGGACTTCAAGACCGAGGCCGAGATCATCCGTGCGCTCGGCAAAATCAACGATCGCGGCTATCTGTATCAGGGGAAAAAACCGGTGAACTGGTGCCTGGATTGCCAGTCTGCACTGGCCGAAGCCGAGGTGGAGTACGAGGATAAAGTATCTCCGGCAATCGATGTGAGTTTTGAGGTGGCAGATCATGTTGCGCTAAACAAGGCTTTCAGCGTGAAGCTTCCTGCTGACGCCAGTGTGTATGCCGTGATCTGGACTACCACCCCTTGGACTTTGCCGGCCAATCAGGCGGTAAGCGTGCATCCCGAGTTGGAGTATAACCTGGTCAAAACTGACAAGGGGTATCTGATTCTTGCGGCTGATCTGGTTGGACAATGTCTGAGCCGTTATCAACTTGCGGGCAGCAATGATCGTGGTGATGGCAAGGCCGCAAACTGTTACGGCAAGGAACTTGAAAATATTTTGTTGCAACACCCTTTCCAGAATCGCAGTGTGCCGCTGATCTGTGGCGAACACGTAACCCTGGAGGCGGGTACCGGGCTGGTGCATACTGCCCCAGCGCATGGTCTGGACGACTATTTTGTCGGGCAGAAATATCATCTGCCAACCGACAATCCGGTAGGCGATGATGGCAAATTCGTTTCAACTACACCTGCGATGGGTGATGTGCCATTGGCGGGTGTGTTTGTGTTGAAGGCAAACGACATCGTGCTAAACGGTTTGCAGGTCAGCGGACACTTGTTGAGTATTGAAAAGATCAAGCACAGTTACCCGCATTGCTGGCGCCACAAAACACCCATTATTTCCCGTTCGACACCGCAGTGGTTTATCGGCATGGAACAAAATTCACAGGGTAAACCCGGTTTGCGTGAATTGGCCAACAAGGCGGTTGCCGATACGGAATTTTTTCCGTCATGGGGTCGTGCAAGACTCGAAGCGATGATCAGGAACCGCCCCGACTGGTGCGTATCGCGCCAGCGCAACTGGGGTGTACCTATGCCGTTTTTTGTGCACAAGGAAACCATGCAGTTGCACCCACGCACCGCGGAATTGCTGGAACTGGTGGCACAGCGCGTTGAGCAGCAGGGTATCGAGGCCTGGTTCAGCCTGGAGGCAGCAGAACTTCTAGGTGCGGATGCCGCGCACTATCGCAAGCTCACCGACACCCTGGATGTGTGGTTTGATTCCGGTACCACCCATGCGGCAGTGTTGCGCCAGCGTGAGGAGTTAACGTTCCCGGCCGATCTCTATCTGGAAGGTTCGGACCAGCATCGCGGCTGGTTCCAGAGTTCCCTGCTCACAGCTTGCGCAATGGATGGGCGCGCGCCTTATCGCCAATTGCTTACACATGGCTTTACGGTGGATGAGAAGGGCCACAAGATGTCGAAGTCGAGTGGCAATGGCATCGAGCCGCAGGACATCTGCAATCGTCTGGGTGCGGATTTGTTGCGTTTATGGATAGCCTCAACCGACTATACCGGTGAAATATCGCTGTCTGAAGAGATACTGAAACGCGTAACCGACAGTTACCGCCGCATCCGCAATACCCTGCGCTTCTTGCTGGCAAATATTGCAGACTTCGATATCAGGCGGCAATCATTTCCGGTAGAAGAATGGCTGGAGATAGACCGTTATGCTTTACTGCTGGTCGGCAAATTGCAAACTGAGGTGGCGCATGATTATTCGCGTTATGAATTCCACTCGGTGGTGCAAAAATTGCAGGCATTCTGCTCGGAGGATCTGGGTGGCTTTTATCTCGACATCCTTAAAGATCGCCTGTATACCAGCGCGCCGGATTCGCAGGGACGCCGCTCCGCGCAGAATGCGCTGTACCACATCACGCACAGCCTCACGCGTTTGATGGCGCCTATCATGAGCTTTACTGCGGAAGAAGTGTGGAGCTTGTTGGGGCAACAGCAGAGCAGTGTGTTTGAAACCCTCTGGTATGAATTGCCGCAACTGCCAGGCGCAGACGCAAAGCTTTCACAAGACTGGTCTACGATTTGTGCATGGCGTGCCAGGGTCAACAAGCGTCTCGAAGACGCGCGTGCCGCCGGTCAGATCGGTTCGGCGCTGGCGGCCGAAGTGGAGATTTTCGCTGCGGGTGCCGACTACGACGTGCTTGCGCGGCTCGGTGATGATCTGCGCTTTGTGATGATTACTTCAAGTGCGGTTGTGCAGCGTGCAAACACAGAAGCCGAGCAGCGCATAGAGGTGCTGGTAAGCGCGCATGCCAAGTGCGAGCGCTGCTGGCATTACCGTGCCGACATCGGCAGAAACGCGCAACACGCTACCCTGTGCGCGCGTTGTGTGGGCAATCTGGAAGGTGCGAATGAAGGGCGGTGCTATGCTTAACACTCTGTGGATGTTTGTTTTCCCGGCTCACTCACCCGACGGGGCCAGGGTTGGCTTAAAAAGCTGGTTGAGCCTGGCGGCCCTGATTATCACCCTGGATCAGCTCAGCAAATTATTTATCAGCAGTCATTTCGTTTATGGTGAAAGCCTGAGCGTGACCGGTTTTTTCAACCTCGTTCTGGCACATAACACCGGTGCAGCATTCAGCTTTTTAGACAACGCAGGCGGCTGGCAGCGCTGGATGTTTAGCGCGATTGCCATCGTGGCTGCGGTGTGGATCGTGCGCTTGCTGCGCCTGCATGAGCAACAGTTGATCTTTTGTCTTGCCTTGGCCCTGGTGCTGGGCGGTGCCCTGGGCAACCTGATCGACCGTATCACTTATGGCTATGTGGTGGATTTTCTGGATTTCTACTGGGGGAATTATCACTTCCCCGCCTTTAACGTGGCGGACTCTGCGATCTCGGTGGGCGCAGCGTTGCTGCTTCTGGATAGCTTTAGGAAAAAATAACACTGATTAACTGTAATCATTTTGTGATGCACTCTCCCCACCCCTCTCCCTCCGCTGCGCTCCTCCCTCTCCCCTTATGGGGAGAGGGCTGGGGAGAGGGGTGAGGCGAAAATAGAAGGATAAAAAATGGAAATCATCCTTGCCAATCCGCGCGGCTTTTGTGCCGGTGTAGACCGCGCCATTGAAATGGTAGAGCGGGCACTGACCCTGCACGGCTCACCAATCTACGTGCGGCACGAAGTGGTGCACAATAAATTTGTGGTGGAAAACCTGCGTAATAAAGGCGCTGTGTTTATCGAAGATCTGGCCGAAGTTCCCGCTGGCAGCATCCTCATTTTCAGCGCGCATGGTGTGTCGCAAGCCGTGCGGCAGGAGGCGGCTACACGCGGCTTTACACTGTTTGACGCAACCTGCCCGCTGGTGACCAAGGTGCATAACGAAGTGGCCCGCCTGCGCGAAAGGGGCAAGGAAATTATCATGATCGGCCATGCCGGCCATCCCGAAGTGGAAGGCACCATGGGGCAGTGCGTCGGCAGCATGTATCTGGTGGAATCCCCCGCTGATGTCCAGCTACTGCAAGTGAAGGACGAGGCTAACCTCGCCTTTGTAACCCAGACTACCCTGTCGATCGACGATACCACCACCATTATTGCCGCGCTCAAGACACGCTTTCCCACCATCATCGGGCCGAAGAAGGATGACATCTGCTACGCCACGCAAAATCGCCAGGATGCGGTCAAGCAACTGGCCAGACAATGCGATGTGGTGATTGTGGTGGGCTCCCCCAGCAGCTCCAACTCCAACCGCCTGCGCGAAGTGGCGCACAATATGAAGGTGCCCGCTTATCTGGTAGACAACGCTACCGAACTTAAGGCCGAGTGGTTGTCAGGCAAGCAACACGTGGGTATCAGCGCCGGTGCTTCTGCCCCTGAAGTATTGGTGCAGGACGTGATCGCGCGAGTAAAAGTGCTCGGCGCGAACAGCGTGCGCGAACTGGAAGGAATTCCTGAAAATGTCGTGTTCTCCCTGCCCAAAAATCTGCAAAGTAACGCTTGAGAAAATATGCTATTGATTGGGCGTCCTCCCTCATGTCACTCGGTTAAGCGCGAGGGACGCACTCTGTATTACAAGCAAGCTCCCTCTCCCTTGAGGGAGAGGGCTGGGGAGAGGGTGGAATCGCCACTTCGCGTGAGTTTTGGCCCCGCCCCCCCCCCCCCAACCCCCCC